>JACCDP010431958.1_pt1 | contig 36727 bp, 35 predicted proteins | sample 7445841 | NCBI WGS metagenome assembly JACCDP01 (sample SAMN15323441, study PRJNA562643) | freshwater metagenome | isolation source: river surface water | place: USA:Blue River Watershed | collected 2017-08-17 | reverse complement strand
CCACTTGAAAGAGCGTTACAAAGTGGTGATCAAGGCGCCTCGCCCGAGTCTGGGTGCCCAACCCTGAGATTGGCTGCGGCTATAATTCCGTTCTCTGCGGTGGCTGTAGCTCAGTTGGTAGAGTCCAGGATTGTGATTCCTGTCGTCGCGGGTTCGAGTCCCGTCAGCCACCCCATACACCACTTTCAACAGCCCGGCTTGCCGGGCTTTTTGCTGGGCGGCGCGGCAATCTTGCGAGCGGGCACCTCAGGCCTGGTGCGGGCCGCTTGTGTGGGTTGGCGCACATTGCGGGCTGGCGCACCCATTGCCTTCAAATTCCATGCGCGGGATCATCAATACATCACAGTGTTCCATTGCGAACAGTTGAGCGAACAGTTGACTCCCACTGCAATGATTTTTTGTTTCCATGACTTCCGCATCCGCCTTCTGTACACCTTCCCTGCTGGACTGTCTTCCCCCAAACGACCGCGACCGTCTAAGGCCTGCCCTGCAACTCGTCACACTGGCGGAGGGACAGGATCTTTACAGGGCGGGGCAAGCCGTGCACAGCGTGTATTTCCCGGTAACCGCGTTGGTTGAAGAGGTATTGCCACAGCCGGATGGGGGGGCGCTGGTGCTGCGGCGTCTGGCTGCCCAGGCCATGGCGGGCTCCTGCGTGCTGGGTGATGCGCAGGCCACACGGACCGCGCGTGTGTGTGGCGCAGGTCAGGCCTACAAAATGGAATATCCCGATTTCGTGCGAGCCCTGGACGAGGTCCCTGCTTTTCGCGAACTCGTGATGCAGGACGCGGCGGCGGCCCTGCTCGACAGCAACCGGCAACGCGAGAGTTGACGCAGTCTGCGTCAGTTGACCATCACCAGTTTACCCATGACCTGGCGTGAGGTCATGCGAGCGTAGGCAGCCTTCAACTCGCTCATGGGCATGGTGCGGTCAATGACGGGTTTGATCTTGCCTTGCTGGACCCACCTGACCAATTCACGCATCATGGCCTCGTTGGCCTGCGGCTCACGCCGCGCAAAGTCGCCCCAGAACACGCCCACCACCGAGGCCCCCTTGAGCAGTGCCAGGTTCAGCGGCAGCGAGGGGATGGGGCCGGCGGCAAATCCGATCACCAGGTAGCGGCCGCGCCAGGCGATGGAGCGGAACGCGGGCTCGGCCAGGTCGCCGCCCACCGGGTCGTAAATGACATCGGGTCCGCGCCCCTCGGTCAAGGCCTTGAGTTGCTCGCGCAATGACCCATCGCGGTAGTTGATCACGTGGTCAGCGCCCAGGCGCTGACACAAGGCGCACTTGTCGTCACTCGAAGCGGCTGCAATCACGGTGGCGCCTGCCGCCTTGGCGATCTGGATGGCCGAGGTGCCCACACCGCCGGCCGCACCCAGCACCAGCACCGTTTCACCGGCCTTGAGTTGAGCGCGATCGATGAGCGCGTGGTAGGACGTGGCGTAAATCATGATGAACGCCGCTGCATCCACGCTGCTGAAGCCATCGGGCAGCGGCAGGCATAAACGCGCAGGGGCAATGGCATGGGTGGCAAAGCCGCCCGTGCCGGGCAAGCAGGCCACGCGCTGACCCAGGTGAAGGTGTGTGACCTCCTCACCCAGGGCGCGAATCGTACCGGCGTATTCGGAGCCGGGTACAAAGGGCAGGGGAGGCTTCATCTGGTATTTGTTCTGCACGATCAGTGCGTCCGGGAAATTCAGACTGGCCGCCTCAATCTCGATCAGTACCTCGCCGCGTTGCGGCACAGGGGTGGGGATTTCTTTCCAGGTCAGGGCTTCGACGCCCACAGGGTTTTCGCACAACCAAGCATGCATGGTGATCTCCAGAGAATACAGGGGCTGATCATAGGGGCACCCAGGTTCAACTTCGCGCTGGCCGATCTGAGTGCCGCCTACAATCAGGCACTGACAGGACAGCGCATGAACATTCTCATCTCCAACGACGATGGCTACCAGGCTCCGGGCATTGTGGCCCTTTACGAGGCCTTGAAGGACCTCGGGCGGGTGGAGGTGGTGGCACCCGAGCAGAACAACAGCGCCAAGTCCAATGCCCTGACCCTGCATTCCCCCTTGTACGTGCACCAGGCCGCCAACGGTTTTCGCTACCTCAATGGCACGCCTGCCGATTGCGTGCACGTCGCGCTCACCGGCTTGTTGGACTACCGTCCGGACGTGGTGGTCTCGGGCATCAACAATGGGGCCAACATGGGTGACGACACCATCTACTCCGGCACCGTGGGGGCGGCCATGGAAGGCTACTTGATGGGCATCCCAGCCCTGGCCTTCTCGCAGGTGGACAAGGGCTGGAAGCACCTGGACGCGGCCGCCGAGGTGGCACGCGACCTGGTGCAGTCCCTCATGGCCCGGCAACCCTTGGGTGCCGCACCCTGGTTGCTCAACGTCAACGTGCCGTGCCTGCCCAAAGCCTCCCTCAAGTCACTCAAGGTATGCCGACTGGGTCGACGACATCCGGCCGAGCGCGTCATCACCCAGCAGAATCCGCGCGGCGAGACCATGTACTGGATTGGCAGCGCTGGCCCCGCCAAGGACGATGTGGATGGCACCGATTTCCACGCCACGTTCACCGGCCATGTCTCGCTCACCCCTTTGCAGGTCGATCTCACCGATCACACCGCATTGGCCAACTGGGTGAACGTGGCTCAGGCGGTCCAGGGCGCCTGAGTGCGCCGTTTTTCCTGCGGTATGAAAAAACGTCCTGCCTTTCCTGCACAACTCGATCTGGGTCAGGACCACCCTGCGCCCACGCCTCGGATGGCGGTGACCCGCGTGCAATCGTCCGCGCAGTCGACCAAAGGCACCACTGCTGCGGCCAAGCCCCCTCCAGTGACCCCCGCCAGACCCGCGCGCGCCAAGGCGTCCGCCGCGACGACAGTCGATGTGGCGCCTACTGGCCTGGGGCTGGACTCTGCGCAAGTGCGTGTGCGCATGGTGCGCAAGTTGTACGAGCAAGGCATTGAAGACGCCATGGTGCTCAAGGCCATGGAGAACATCGAACGACACCGGTTTGTGGACAGTGCCCTGGTCAACCAGGCCTACGAAGACACCAGCCTGCCCATCGGGTTAGGACAAACCATTTCCAAACCCAACGTGGTGGCCCGCATGCTGGCCTTGCTGCGCCAGGGGCATAACCTGCATATCGACGGCAAGCTCGGACGTGTGCTCGAGATTGGCACCGGTTGCGGTTACCAGGCCGCGTTGCTGAGTGCCATGTCCAAAGAGGTGTACAGCATCGAGCGCCTGCGAGGCCTGCATGAAAAAGCCCGTGAGAACCTGCGTCATCTCCGGGCGGGCAATCTGCATCTGCTCTTTGGCGACGGCATGCTGGGTTATGCCCAGGGGGCTCCGTATGCGGGCATCATCGCCGCGGCCGGTGGCGAGGCGGTGCCCGATGCCTGGATCGATCAACTGGGCGTGGGTGGGCGACTGGTGGCTCCGCTGGTCACGGCCCAGGGTCAGCAGGCCTTGCTGGTGCTGGACAAGACACCACAGGGCGTGCAACGGCAATGGCTCGAAGCCGTGCACTTTGTGCCTCTAAAATCGGGCGTGGCCTGAGGGCGAGGAGTGGACATGCGGCGTTGGACAGGGTGGACAGGGGTGTTATGCACGATGGCCGTGTTGGCTGGTTGTGCCCAGGCGCCGAACCGCCCCGCGCCTGTGGAGGATCGCCGTTCGTCCGCAAGCAGCCGAGCAACAACGGCCGCATCGAGCACCGCTGCATCGGCCAACCCCGCGGCACTTCCTGGCGCCGACAACGCGGGCAAGCCGGGTTACTACACGGTACGCCCGGGCGATACCTTGATCAAGATTGGCCTGGACCAGGGACAGAACTGGCGCGACCTGGTGCGCTGGAACAACCTGGACAACCCCAATGTGATTGAAAAAGGCCAGGTGCTGCGTGTGGCGCCACCACCGGGCGAAGAGGGCGTGGTTGTGCGGCCTGTCGCTCGTAACAACGTCACCATGCCCCCGCCACCTGGACAGCAGCCCCCTCAACAACCCGCTCAACAGGCGCCCCAGGCGTCAGGATCTCCACCCCCCTCAGGGGCAGCCCCTGCTGCCGCAGAGGTTGCCGAGGACAGTTTGAACTTCATGTGGCCCGCCTCAGGACAGGTGCTGGCCAGTTTCGATGACCCCAAAAACAAGGGCATTGATCTGGCCGGCAAGGCAGGGGACGCGGTGATGGCTGCGGCCGATGGTCGCGTGGTCTACGCCGGCTCGGGCCTGCGCGGGTACGGCAACCTGGTGATCATCAAACACAACAACGTCTTCCTGACGGCATACGCCCACAATCAATCGTTGCTGGTGAAAGAAGACCAGGTGGTCAAGCGTGGTCAAAAGATTGCCGAGATGGGCAACACCGATACCGACCAGGTGAAACTGCATTTCGAAATTCGCCGGCAGGGCAAGCCGGTGGACCCGACCCGCTACCTGCCCGCCACCCGCTGACGAGGCGCGGGGAACCTCACGCATGGCCTGGCCAGTACTGGTCTTCGACCTGGAAACTATTCCGGATGTGGCGGGCTTGCGTGTGTTGCGCCAGGCGCCCGCCAGCCAGAGCGATGCCGAGGTGCTGGCCGGCTGGGTACAAGAGCGCCAGGCCGCCGGCCACAGCGATTTTCTGCCGCACTACCTGCAACGCGTGCTCACCATCAGTTGCGTGTTTCGTAACGCCCAGGGCCTGCGGGTGCACTCCTGGGTGGACCGGGATGGGCAGAGTGAAGGTTCCATGATCCAGTCGTTCTTTCACAGCCTGGACAAGCACGTGCCGCAATTGGTGAGTTGGAATGGCGGCGGGTTTGATTTGCCCGTGTTGCACTACCGCGGCTTGCAGCACGGGTTGGTGGCTGACAAGTATTGGGATCTCGGCGAGGACGACCGCGACTTCAAGTGGAACAACTACATCAGCCGCTACCACCACCGCCACCTGGACCTGATGGATTTGCTGGCGCTGTACCAGTCGCGCGCCAATGCACCGCTGGACGCCATGGCCAAACTGTGCGGCTTTCCGGGCAAGCTGGGCATGGATGGCTCCGCCGTGTACGAGGCCTATCTCAACGGGCAATTGGAAGACATCCGCCGCTATTGCGAAACAGACGTGATGAACACTTACTTGCTCTACTGCCGTTACCAACTCATGCGCGGTGGTTTGCGTGCCGAGGAGTACCGCCAGGAAATGCGTACCGTGCGTGAATCCTTGCAAGCGCTGGTGGATACCGAGCCCCATTGGCATGATTACCTGGCCGCCTGGCCTGAACCCCCATCCCCCGACCATGTCTGACACCTCTGCTTGGCCTGAACAGGCCCTCACCATCGAATCGCTCGACCTGGAGGCTCAAGGTGTGGCGCACCGTCCCGATGGCAAGGTGGTGTTTGTCGAGGGCGCACTGCCCTTTGAGGTGGTGGAGGTGCAAGTGCACCGCAAGAAAAACCAATGGGAGGCGGGCACCCTCCAGGTGCTGCACCGTGAGTCCTCGCAACGTGTTCGGCCGGCGTGTCCTCACTTTGGTTTGCAGGCGGGAGCCTGCGGTGGATGCAAGATGCAACATTTGCACCCGAGTGCTCAACTGGCCATCAAGCAGCGTGTGTTGGAGGACAACCTCTGGCACTTGGGTAAGGTCAAGGCCGAGACCCTGTTGCGCCCCATCCAGGGCCCCGACTGGGGCTACCGCTACCGCGCTCGCCTCTCGGTGCGCTATGTGCACAAAAAGGGTACGGTACTGGTGGGTTTTCATGAGCGCAAAAGCCGTTATGTGGCGGACATGACGCATTGCCCTGTTTTGCCCCCGCATGTGGAGGCACTGCTGGTACCTCTGCGTGAACTCATTGGCGGCATGCAGGCACGCGAGACGTGTCCGCAAATTGAACTGGCGTGTGGCGACTCGGTGGTGGCCCTGGTGCTCAGACATCTGGAGCCTTTGAGCGAATCCGACCAGCAACGCCTGCGCGATTTCGCCAGACAACATCAGGTGCAATGGTGGTTGCAACCCAAAGGGCCCAACACAGTGCATCGGTTGCCGATGGGCGACGCTGCGCCGCCGGTGCTGTCCTATGCCTTGACCGAATTTGGCATCCACATGCCATTTCTGCCGACCGATTTCACCCAGGTCAATCCGCACATCAACCGGGTGCTGGTGGGTCGTGCTGTGCGTCTGTTGCAGGTGCAACCGCAGGAGCGGGTGATCGACTGGTTCTGTGGCCTGGGCAATTTCACATTGCCCCTGGCCACGCAAGCCCGCGAGGTGCTTGGCATCGAGGGCAGTGAGGCGCTGGTGCAGCGATCCGGTGACAACCTGGCGCATAACCGCGCGCTTCGCTCGCATGAGGGCGCCTCGGACCTGGCCCCCACGCGTTTTGTCGCTCGCAACCTGTTCGAGATGACGCCCGAGTTGTTGTGCCAGGATGGCGTGGCCGACAAGTGGCTGGTGGATCCCCCGCGAGAAGGCGCGTTTGCCTTGGTCAAGGCCCTGGCAGACCTCCACCAAACCCCTGCGTTGCGCCAGGGTTGGACGCCGCCCGAGCGGATTGTTTATGTCAGCTGTAACCCGGCCACGCTGGCGCGCGATGCGGGCTTGTTGGTCCATCAGGCGGGGTACCGGTGTGAAAGCGCGGGCGTGGTGAACATGTTTCCCCACACGGCGCATGTCGAGAGCGTGGCGGTGTTCACCCTGGCGCAACCCACGCTTTAACGCATCCCTTCATTCACCTGGCCGCGGGTCGGAATCGCCAAGCCCGAGAGGCCAACAAAAAGGGGCCCATCGGGCCCCTGGTTGAGCAGGTGAGAAGCACTCAGTCCTTCTCGCCGCCCATGATGCCCAGCAAAGCCAGCAGGCTCTGGAACACGTTGACGATGTCCAGGTACAAGGCCAGCGTGGCGCTGATGTAGTTGGTTTCACCGCCGTCAATGATCTGCTTGACGTCGTACAGCATGTAGGCACTGAAGATGCCAATGGCGAGCATGGAGAGGGCCATCATGCCGGCGGTCGACCCGACGAACACGTTGATGATGCCGCCCACCATCAGCACGATGGCGCCCACAAACAGCCATTTGCCCATGCCCGAAAGGTCACGCTTGATGACCGTGGCCAGGCTGGCCATGGCGAAGAACACGCCGGCCGTGCCGCCGAAGGCCGTCATCACCAGCTCGGCGCCGTTCTTGAAGCCCAGCACCATGGCGATCAAGCGCGAGAGCATGAGTCCCATGAAAAAGGTGAAACCCAGCAACACCCACACACCGGTGGACGACTCCTTGGTTTTCTCGATGGCGTAGATAAAGCCGAAAGCACCGGCCAGGAACACCACCAGACCCAGGCCGCCGCTGAGCGCCAGGGTGAGACCGGTGGCCACACCGATCCAGGCGCCCAGCACCGTGGGGATCATGCTCAGGGCCAGCAACACATAGGTGTTGCGTAGCACCCGGTTGCGCTCAGCCGCGCTGGTGGGGGCATAACCGTACTCGAAAGTTTGCATTTGGTCACTCATCCATCACTCCTTGTAAAGATGATTGAAGCTGGAAGCGATTGTAGGGTGATTCAAGATGTTCCTACAATGCCCTCCAAAACCCCCACTTTGACAAGGTGCTTGTTCCATGAAAACCAAAGCCGTCCTCGAACTGTCCGACCTGAAAGCCATCGCCGCCGCCGCCGAGGCTGAGGCCTTGCGCAACCAGTGGGCGGTGACGATCGCCATCGTCGACGATGGTGGCCACCTGCTGTGGTTGCAGCGTCTGGACGGCGCCGCCCCCATTTCGGCCCACATCGCCCCGGCCAAGGCCCACACCGCCGCCACCGGGCGACGGGAAACCAAGGTCTACGAAGACATCATCAACAACGGCCGCTACGCGTTCATCACCGCGCCCACCATCGAGGGCTTGCTGGAAGGCGGCGTGCCTATCCTCAAGGACGGGCAGGTGATCGGTGCCGTGGGCGTGAGTGGGGTGAAGTCGATCGAGGACGCGCAGATCGCCAAGGCGGGCATCGCCGCATTGGGCTGATGCCTGGGCACTCCGCCGGGTCTTATTGACCGGGCGTGGCTCAATACGTCAACCGTTCCGGGCGGATTTCCTGCAGGATGGTGGTGGCAATTTCCTCGATGCTCTTGGTGGTGGTGGAGAGCCACCGGATGCCTGAACGGCGCATCATCGCCTCGGCTTCGTTCACCTCGTGCCGGCAGTTGTCCAGGCTGGCGTAGCGAGAATTCGGCCGCCTTTCGTTGCGGATTTCACTCAGACGGTCGGGCTGGATGGTCAATCCAAAGATCTTCTTGACATGCGGGACCAGCGCCGGGGGGAGTTGCTTGCGGTCGAAATCCTCCGGGATGAGCGGGTAGTTGGCCGCCTTGAGGCCATACTGCATCGCCAGGTACAAGCTGGTGGGGGTTTTGCCGCTGCGGCTGACCCCGATCAGTATGACGTCTGACAACTCCAGGTCACGGTTGAGCTGCCCGTCATCGTGTGCCAGGCTGAAGTTGATGGCCTCGATACGGTCGTGGTATTCCTGGCTTTTGCTCACATCCGAGAAGCGGCCGATGCGGTGGTTGGACGTGATGCCCAGTTCCTGCTCCAGGGGGTTCACAAAGGTGCCAAACATGTCCAGCAGCAGGCCCTTGCAGCCCTGCTGGATGACGCCTAGCACGTCCTCGTTGACCAGGGTGGTGAAGACGATGGGGCGGCGCCCCTCCACCTCGGCCGTGTGGTTGATTTGCCGAACCGCCTGATGGGCTTTGTCCACCGAGTCGATGAACGGCAGTCGGACATGGCGTGGCCGCATCTCGAACTGAGCCAGGATGGCGTTGCCAAATGTCTCGGCGGTGATGCCGGTGCCGTCCGAGATAAAAAATACCGTGCGTTGGGGCATGAAAGCGTCCAGAGTCAACATCCAGCGGCGAACCCGTCATGGGGTGGGCTTGCCCTCTACAATTCAGCCATTATCCAAATTTCTCCATGCTGACCCTGCTGCTGCCTTCGCTGCTGATGCTGGCGACCTGCCAGAGGGTGAGTGTGCGCGTGCCCGGGCGGGCTACTCTCAGCCCCGTGCTCCAGCCCCGGACAGCCAGACCGCTTTTAACTTCTGGAGCTTTCCCATGTCTGCACGCTTTAGCCCGACCGCCCTGGTCGTACCGTTTGAGCACCTGAGAATGTCTGACGTCGAGGTGGTGGGCGGTAAAAACGCCAGCCTCGGCGAGATGATCTCGCAACTGCCCCAGGGGGTGCGGGTGCCCACGGGTTTCGCCACCACCGCCCATGCGTTTCGCGAATTTCTCCAACACGGGGGATTGAATGACCGCATCCAGGCCCGCCTCTCCAGCCTGAACACCGATGATGTGCGTGCGCTGGCTGAGACCGGAGCCGAGATCCGTGCCTGGGTCGAGGCCCAGCCCTTCCCCGCCAACCTCGAACAAGCCATCCGGGTTGCCTATGCCGAGTTGAGCGCCGGACAGCCTGAGGCCTCCTTTGCCGTCCGCTCGTCGGCCACCGCCGAGGATCTGCCCGATGCCTCCTTTGCAGGTCAGCAGGAAACCTTCCTGAATGTGGTGGGTATCGAGCAGGTGCTGCACAAGATGAAAGAGGTGTTTGCCTCGCTCTACAACGACCGCGCCATCAGCTACCGCGTGCACAAGGGATTTGCCCACGCCGATGTGGCCTTGTCGGCTGGCGTGCAGCGCATGGTGCGCTCCGACCTCGGTGCGGCGGGGGTGATGTTCACGATTGACACCGAGTCGGGCTTTGAGGACGTGGTGTTCATCACCTCCAGTTATGGCCTGGGTGAGACCGTGGTGCAAGGCGCTGTCAATCCCGACGAGTTTTATGTGCACAAACCCATGTTGCAAGCGGGTAAGCGAGCACTCATTCGACGCAATCTGGGCTCCAAGATGATCCAGATGGTCTTTGCCTCCGAAGCCGATCGCGCCGCCGGCAGCCGCCTGGTCAAGACCATCGAGGTGCCGACCGAGCAGCGCAACCGCTATTCGCTGACCGACGCCGACGTCGAGCAACTGGCGCGTTACGCCCTCATCATCGAATCGCATTACGGCCGCCCGATGGATATCGAGTGGGGCAAAGACGGTGCCGACGGTCAACTCTACATCCTGCAGGCTCGGCCCGAGACGGTCAAGAGCCAACAAAAAGGGCAGGCTGAGCAACGCTTCACACTCAAGGCCCGGGGTGCTGTGCTGGCCGAAGGGCGGGCCATCGGTCAGAAAATTGGCGCCGGCCCCGTGCGTCTGGTGCACAACATCAGCGAAATGGACCGGGTGCAGCCCGGTGACGTGCTGGTGACCGACATGACCGATCCGAACTGGGAGCCGGTGATGAAGCGGGCGAGCGCCATCGTCACCAACCGCGGCGGTCGCACCTGCCACGCGGCCATCATTGCGCGCGAGCTGGGCATTCCTGCTGTCGTGGGTTGCGGCGACGCCACCGAAACATTGAGCGATGGGGCGCTGGTGACGGTGAGTTGCGCCGAGGGCGACACGGGCCACATCTACGACGGTTTGCTGGAGACCGAGGTGACCGAGGTTGAGCGCGGCACCATGCCCAAGATCCCCACCAAGATCATGATGAACGTGGGCAACCCCCAGCTTGCGTTTGATTTTGCGCAACTGCCCAACGAAGGCGTGGGCCTGGCACGGCTGGAGTTCATCATCAACAACAACATCGGTGTGCACCCCAAGGCCATCCTGGACTACCCGGCGGTCGATGCCGATCTGAAAAAGGCGGTGGAGTCGGTGGCCCGCGGTCACGCCTCCCCGCGGGCGTTTTATGTGGACAAGGTGGCCGAAGGCATCGCCACGATTGCTGCTGCGTTCTGGCCCAAACCGGTCATCGTGCGGTTGTCCGACTTCAAATCCAACGAGTACCGCAAACTCATCGGCGGCAGCCGCTACGAGCCCGAGGAGGAGAACCCCATGCTGGGCTTTCGTGGCGCCGCGCGTTACCTGAGTGTTGACTTCGGTGAAGCCTTTGCCATGGAGTGCGAAGCCCTGTGCCGTGTGCGAGGTGAGATGGGTCTCACCAACGTGCAAGTGATGGTGCCTTTTGTGCGAACCCTGGGGCAAGCCGAGCGCGTGACAGCGCTCTTGGCACGCTACGGATTGCGTCGTGGCGAGAACGATTTGAAACTGATCATGATGTGCGAAGTGCCCAGCAATGCCATTTTGGCTGAGCAGTTTCTGCAGTTCTTCGATGGCTTTTCGATTGGCTCCAACGACCTCACCCAACTCACCTTGGGCCTGGACCGCGACTCGGGCCTGGAATTGCTGGCGGCAGACTTTGATGAGCGCGACCCGGCCGTGCAGGCCATGCTGCGACGGGCCATTGACGCCTGCCTCGCGCAAGGCAAATACGTGGGCATTTGCGGACAAGGGCCGAGCGATCACCCCGACTTTGCCCGCTGGCTGTGTGAGGCTGGTATTGCCTCGATTTCGCTCAACCCCGACAGCGTGGTACAAACCTGGAAGATGCTGGCCACTTGATGTCTGCCTTCCATGACGCAGCCTGACTCTGCAACCGACAGTTCACGCGCTCGAATTCGTGCGCGCATTGGCGTGTTGTTGCTGACACTCATCACGGTGACGGGTTTGTGCGGCGCCTGGTGGTGGCCCGAAAGAACCGAGTGGCACTACCTGTTGGTGACCCAGGCCATTCCCTTGTGTTACGTGGCGCTGGCCTGGTGGGTCGCCCATCGACGACCCGAGGAGGGCGACGATGCCTAGGCGCTGGGGCCTGGTGCTGGTTGGTTTGATGAGCGTGGTGGGCTTGTCACTCAGTCTGTGGATGGCTGATCTGATGGGTGTCTCCAAGGCCTACATCAACGCCTTCTTCTTGCTGCTGTCCATCGTGGGCTACGCTGTGATTGGCATGTTCTGCCGCACCACCCAACCGGAAGAATATTTTGTGGCGGGGCGGCGCATCACCGCCCCATTCAATGGCATGGCCACCGCGGCTGACTGGATGTCGGCAGCCAGTTTCATTGGCTTGACCGGGCTGCTGCTCAACGAGGGTTACATCGGGGACGGCTTTCATGCCGGCGGGTTGGCCTATGTGCTGGGATGGACGGGGGGCTTTTGCCTGCTCTGCTTCTTGTTTGCCGGCAAGCTCCAGCAGTCGCAAGCCGTCACCATTCCCGACATGCTGGGTAACCTGTTTGGCAGCACGGCGGTACGCTGGTTCAGCGCCTGGGGGGCCATCCTGTGCTCCAGCATCTACCTGGTGGCACAGATTTACGGCATCGGTCTGGTCACCTCCATGCTGTCGGGCCTGACCTTTGAACTGGGCATGTTTTTGGCACTGGGGGGCATCCTGCTGTGTTCCTTTCTGGGGGGGATGCGCGCCATCACCTGGACCCAGGTGGTGCAGTGTGTGGTGATCGTGGCGTCCATGGTGGCGCTGGCGGTGGCGGTGTCATGGCGCGAGCAGGGACATCCCGTCGTGCCGGCCGCAGCCTGGCAGGACATGCTGAGAGTCAACGAGCGTGCACAAGAGATTGCGTTGGACCCCCAAGAGCATGCCACCACCTTGGCCATGGAGCAACGGTTGCGGCATCTGGATGAAAAAATGGCGGACCCGATCGGTGCGCGTGAGGTCGAGCGGCAGATCCTGGCGCGACAACTGGCTCGCCTGAAGGAGGAGAACGCATCGCTGGCTGAAATCCAGCGGCTGGAATCCAACCCTGCCTGGCGTGACATCAGCGAAGAGCGCATGGTGGAAGCGTGGAGGCAGGAACGTGATCGGATCCAGCAGGGCTTGAACCGCCCGGTGGGTTTCAAGGGCTTGCAAACACCAGGCGCTGATCGAGGGTTGTTCAACACCCTGGCTCTGGTGTTTTGTTTGATGCTCGGCAGTGCGGCTTTGCCGCACATCCTGGTGCGTTCTTTTTCCGCAGCCAGCCCGCGTCACGCCGAGCTGTCGCTGGTGTGGGCGCTGTTGTTCATCGCAGCGGTGTACCTGTGTGCCTCATCCCTGGCCGTCATGCTCAAACATTCTGTGCTGACCGAACTGGTGGGAGCACGGCTGGATCAATTGCCTGATTGGGCGGAACAACTCAAGCTGAGGCGCTTGCCTTTGCTGTATCTGAATGACTGGAACCGTGATGGCATCGTGCAGTTTGGTGATATTCGCATTGCCAACGATTACTTGATGCTGGCAGTGCCCGACATCATGCGGATCTCACCGGTGTTCACGGGACTGATTGCCGCCGGCGCGCTGGCGGCTGCGTTGTCCACGGCCGATGGGCTGCTGCTGACCATCGCCAACGCCCTGTCGCACGATCTGTATTTCCAGACCATGAAGCCCAAGGCGTCGGCGGTTCGGCAGGTGATGCTCTCCAAGGTGCTGTTGATGCTGGTCGCGTTGACGGCGACATGGCTGGCCACCAATCAGCCTGTCGATATTCTGTTCTGGGTGGCCTGTGCGTTTTCGCTGGCGGCGTCCACATTTTTCCCGGTGTTGCTGCTGGGTTTGCACTGGCCGGGGATGAGCCGCGCCGGGGCATTGGCCGCCATGGTGGCGGGAATGGGCGTCTCTTTGTACTACATTGTGGTTAATTACCACGGGGTGCAGAAATATTTTGGACTGGCCCCTGAGCAAACCCTTTGGCTGGGCCTGGAGCCCTTCAGCGCGGGCGTCTTTGGCGTACCCGCCGGTCTGTTGTGTGGGGTGTTGTTCAGCCGGCTCAGACCGGGGCGTGGATGAGGCTATAATCGTGGGCTTTTCACCTTGCTGCACCCCGTCAGACGCTGGGGGCGGCTTTATCCACAAGGAGAGTCCATGCGTCATTACGAAATCATCCTGCTGATCCATCCCGATCAGAGCGAGCAGGTTCCTGCCATGCTCGAACGCTACAAAAGCATGATCACCACCGCCGGTGGCGCCGTGCACCGCGTTGAAGACTGGGGCCGTCGTCAACTGGCCTACATGATCAACAAACTGGCCAAGGCCCATTACCTGTGCCTGAACATCGAAGCCGACCAGGCCATCATGGCTGAACTCGAGCACGCGTTCCGCTTCAACGACGCTGTGTTGCGTCACCTCACCGTGCAAAAGAAGAAGGCCGAGACCGGTCCTTCTCTGATGATGAAGACGGTGGAGCGCGAGGAGGCCCGCAAGGCCCAGCAATCCGAGTTGCAGCAAGCCTGAGTGACGTGACACCCGAGGGTGCCAACCGCGTCGTCCTGACGGCCCGTATTGCCGAGCGAACTGCCCTGCGATACACCCCGGCCGGATTGCCCGCCTTGGACCTGAGACTCGAACACGAGTCCATGGTCGACGAAGCCGGACAACCCCGCCAGGTCTCAGCCACCCTCAAGACAATCGCCCTGGGCACGCTGGCCGAACGACTCGACCGGCAACCTTTGGACCACACACTCCGGTTTCTAGGCTTTTTGGCGACCCCGCGCAACGGCAAAGGCGTCGTCTTTCATTTGCAAGAGTTTCAGCACATTTCATAGGAGGCCCGCACCATGGCCACATTCAAAAAATTCAACAAGGACAAGCGCCCCAAGCGCAACACCCAGTCGCTGCTGTTCAAGCGCAAGCGTTTTTGCCGTTTCACGGTGGCTGGCGTTGAGGAAATCGACTACAAAGACGTCGACACCCTGCGCGACTTCATTGCTGAAAACGGGAAGATCATTCCCGCGCGTCTGACCGGTACCCGTGCCATCTACCAGCGCCAGCTCAACACCGCCATCAAGCGCGCTCGCTTTCTGGCCATGTTGCCGTACAGCGACCAGCACAAGATCTGAGGAGAACAACCATGCAAATCATTCTGCTCGACAAGGTTGTCAACCTCGGCAATCTCGGTGAAGTCGTCCGCGTCAAGGACGGCTACGCTCGCAACTTCCTGATCCCCTCTGGCCGCGCTCGTCGTGCCACCGAGTCGGCCATCAAGGAATTTGAAGCCCGCCGCGCCGAACTCGAAAAAGCCGCTACCGACAAGTTGTCTGCTGCCCAAGCCCAGGGCGAGAAGCTCAATGGCGCGACCGTCAAGCTGACCCAGAAGGCTGGCGTGGACGGCCGCTTGTTCGGATCGGTCACCAACTTTGACATTGCTGAAGAACTCGGCAAGATGGGGTTCCCCGTGGTCAAGGCGCAAGTCCGCATGCCCACGGGCCCGATCAAGCTGGTGGGTGACTCGACGGTGAGCGTTGCACTGCACACGGACGTGGTCGTGGAGATCAATGTGTCGGTCTACGGCGAAACCGCCTGATCCTTGCACGGCCCCTGTCGGTGCCGTTGCAGAAAACCGCTTCTTCGGAAGCGGTTTTTTTTTGATCCTCAGGCACGACTTACCCACCCACAATCAACCACTTATCCACAGACTTATCCGGTGACGCGGCGTACATAAGCCCGTAGCATTGGCACTTTCAAGGAACCCCATGTCAGCGGTATTGCCCAGCTTCGAGGAAGACACCTATCCTGATCAGCAGGTGGCGCAGTTGCGCATACCGCCGCATTCGCTCGAAGCCGAGTCCAGTGTGTTGGGAGGTCTGTTGCTCGATAACAGCGCCTGGGATCGCGTGGGTGATCTCGTCACCGATTCAGACTTTTACCGCTACGAACATCGTTTGGTGTTCGCCGCCGTTGCTGCGCTGATCAACAGCAGCCGACCCGCCGATGTCATCACGGTATTCGAGCACCTGCAAAGCCTGGGCAAGGCTGATGAGGTGGGCGGCCTGGCCTACCTCAACTCGCTGGCGCAGTACGTGCCCAGTGCCAGCAACATCCGCCGCTATGGCGAGATCGTGCGCGAACGCGCCATCCTGCGCAAACTCGTGACGGCCAGCGACGAGATTGCCACCACCGCGTTCAGCCCCAAGGGACGACCGGTGGCGCAGATCCTCGATGAGGCCGAGCAGAAAATCTTCCACATCGGGGAAGAAGGTTCGCGCATGAAGCAGGGCTTCCAGTCGATGAATTCGCTGGTGGTGCAACTGCTCGACCGGGTGGAGGAGATGTCGCAAAACCCGAACGACATCACCGGAGTGCCCACGGGCTTTCATGACTTTGACCGCATGACCTCGGGCATGCAACCCGGTGACCTGATCGTGCTGGCAGCGCGTCCCTCCATGGGCAAGACCGCATTGGCGATCAACATTGCAGAGAATGTCGCGGTACAAGAGGGCTTGCCCGTGGCCGTGTTCTCCATGGAAATGGGGGCATCTCAATTGGCCGTGCGTATCGTGGGCTCGATCGGCCGTATTGACCAAGGACATCTGCGAACCGGCAAGCTGAGTGATGATGAATGGCCGCGCTTGACCGAGGCCATCGAGAAACTCCGTAATGTATCCTTGCACATCGACGAAACTCCTGGCCTGACAACCAGTGAGCTGCGTGCCAACGCACGCCGCCTCTCGCGGCAATGCGGTAAGTTGGGCCTGATCGTGGTGGACTATTTGCAGTTGATGTCGGGTAGCTCCAGTGATGGCAGCGACAACCGCGCCACCGAGCTCGGTGAAATTTCGCGCGGTTTGAAGATGCTGGCCAAGGAGTTGCAGTGCCCGGTCATTGCGCTGTCGCAGCTCAACCGAAGCGTGGAGCAACGCACCGACAAGCGTCCCATGATGAGTGACTTGCGCGAATCCGGCGCCATCGAGCAAGACGCCGACGTCATCATGTTCATCTACCGCGACGACTATTACAACAAGGACAGCAAGGAACCGGGTGTGGCCGAGGTCATCATCGGCAAGCAGCGCAATGGCCCGACCGGCACCATCAAGCTCGCCTTCCTCAAACCCATCACCAAGTTCGAGTCGCTGGCCTCGGGGGGCGCCGACTACTGAGGGTTGGGGTTCTGGGTCGGGTGACCCAATTCGTGCGGCCGTGTCACCCCCAGACGGTGTTGCGCCGAGCGCACCTCACGCAGCAAAGCCCGGTTTCACCTCACAGCGCTTCGCTGGCAAAGTCGGCCAGGCGTGAACGCTCGCCCCGCGCCAGCATGATATGCCCGCCGTGGGGCCAGCCCTTGAACTTATCGACCGCGAATGTCAGACCCGATGACCCCTCGGTGAGGTAGGGCGTGTCAATCTGCGCGAGGTTACCCATGCAGATGATCTTGGTGCCGGGGCCCGCGCGGGTGATCAGGGTCTTCATCTGCTTGGGGGTGAGGTTTTGCGCCTCATCGATGATGACGTACTTGTTCATGAAGGTGCGACCGCGCATGAAGTTCATGCTTTTGATTTTGATGCGGCTGCGAATCAGTTCGTTGGTGGCCGCGCGCCCCCACTCGCCGGCACTGGTTTCGGTCTTGGCCAGCACTTCCAGGTTGTCGTCCAGGGCGCCCATCCAGGGGCCCATTTTTTCTTCCTCGGTGCCGGGCAGGAAACCGATGTCCTCGCCCACGCTGACCGTGGCGCGGGTCATGATGATTTCGGTGTAGCGTCGGTCATCGAGCACCTGGGTCAAGCCCGCGGCCAGGGCCAAGAGGGTCTTGCCGGTACCGGCTGTCCCGGCCAAGGTGACAAAGTCGATCTCCGGGTCCATCAGCAGGTTGAGCGCGAAGTTCTGTTCGCGGTTGCGCGCCGTCACGCCCCAGATGGCGTTCTTCAAGTGGTTGAATTCCTTGAGGGTTTTGAGCACCACGGTCTTGCCGCGAATTTCGGTCACGCGGGCGTACAGGCTGGGTTCGCCCGGGGCTTCGAAAAACACAAACTGGTTGATGTGCAGGCTGGGCACGATAGGGCCTGACAAACGGTAGAAGGTATGGCTGCCGGATTGCCAGCTCTCCACGGTCTTGCCATGGCGAAGCCAGAAGTCGGGGGGCAGGGCCAGGGCGCCAGAGTACAACAGGTCGCCATCTTCCAGGGTTTTGTCGTTTTGATAGTCTTCGGCGTGCAGACCCAGGGCGCGCGCCTTGATACGCATGTTGATGTCCTTGGACACCAAAGCCACTTCACGCGGCGCGTGTTGGTCGCGCAGGGATTGCACCACGCCCAGGATCTGGTTGTCGGCCTTGCCTTGGGGCAGGCTCAGCGGCAGCTTCTGGTCGATGGCCTGGGTCTGGAAGTACAGGCGTCCGCCGCCATCCAGGTGGCCGGTGCTGTCCAGCGACAGGCCTTGCGCGATATCGGCCCCTTGCGTAGCGGCCAGCGCATCGAGCATACGACTGGCCTGGCGAGCATTGCGCGCCACCTCGGTCATGCCCTTTTTGTTGCTGTCCAACTCCTCCAGCACGATCATGGGCAGGAAGATGTCGTGTTCTTCAAAGCGGAAGAGCGACATGGGGTCGTGCATCAACACGTTGGTGTCGAGCACAAACAGTTTGGTGGGGCCTACGCTGCGCGGGCGCTTGCTGGCTGCGACACTGGGGCTGCGTTTGGCGGACCTGCTGCTGCTCGGGGTGTTGGCGCGACCGTGGCGAGTGGCGGTGCTGGTCTTGGTCGAAGACGTCCTGGCGCTTGGGATGGACTCGAGTTCTCCGTCGAGCTCGGGGATATCACCCCCCCCGCGTTCGAACAGGTCCAGGACCTGGGGTTTTTCCGGCACCGGATTGTCCATGGCGCGGGTCGCCGATTTTCGGCTCGAGGAGGCGCCGCGGGCGGGGGTGCTGAATTCATCCTCTCGAAGCAGAGCGGCACGTTTAGAAGGGGCGGGGGGCAGGGGCATGGAGTTCAGCCATCAATGTAACAAACGGGGACGTCCTGGAGACAGGACGTGGAGCCATGGGCCAAAGAAAAAGCCGCCCTGCTGCGCGGGCGGCTTTGACGGAAAAGGCGGAAAACTTGCTGTGCAAGAACCAGAGGCATGAATCCATCATAACGCCTGTTGATCACAGGTCAAAGACGGGTTGCCGATAGTCAGGCGGCAGCGGTGGCTTTTTTGAGGTCTTTCACGGCCTTCAGCACTTCGTCCACATGGCCCGGGACCTTGAGGCCACGCCACTCCTGGCGCAACACGCCATCGGGTCCGATGAGAAAGGTGCTGCGCTCGATGCCCTTGACCTTTTTGCCGTACATGATTTTGTTCTTGACCACACCGAACATATGACACATTTTTTCTTCAGTGTCGGCGATCAGTTCGAAAGGCAACTCCAGCTTGGACTTGAAATCGTCGTGCGACTTCATGTTGTCACGGGAAACGCCAAAGACGACGGCGCCTGCCTTGACGAAGTCTTTGTACTTGTCGCGGAACTGCATGGCCTCGGTTGTACAACCGGGGGTATTGTCCTTGGGGTAGAAGTACAGCACCAGGGTTTTGCCGTGGTGAGAGTGCTGGGTGACTTTGATGCCGCCCGTGGCGCTGGCTTCGAATTCAGGGATGGGTTTGTTGACAACGATCGCCATGGGACTTCAAGGTTCGGAGGTGTGAGGCCTGCGCAGCGCCGTGAACCTGGACAGGCGGGCTACGACTTGGCAATCCCGCATTTTAACCTAATCCCAGGCCTGCCGATACCCTGGGACAGGCCTAGGCAGTGCGAGGGCTGTTCAGGTGGGTTCCAGCAGGAGCAAAGCCGCCACAGGTCGACCTTCGCCAGCCAGGATGTTGTAGGTGCGGCAAGCGGCCGGGGTATCCATGATTTCCAACCCCAGGCGACAGGCCATGAGCGGTGCCTGCCAGGCTGGCGGGATGAAACGCAGCCGAGAGCCACTGCCAAACACGGCTAATTCCACCCCCAGCTCGGTGAGCATTGCAAAATCCGCGGGTTCAAGCGCCTCGAAGGTCGCGGGGCGCCAGGGTTGCAGCAGCCCCTTGGAGGTGATCAACAGGCTGTGCTGGTGGCGTTCGCCATTGACGGCAATCCATCCCGGTCCATACCCGGTCACGGCCAAGGTATCCATGCGGTCGGGCTGAAGTTTCATGATGGGGCAACAAGACTTGTGGCAAAGACGCTGTGAAGCGGGACCTGGCACCAAAACCAGGCATGTTCTGTGGTCAAATTATAGGTTTTCACCCGAAAAGCCCCGAGGGAAACGCCTTGAAGCCCATTCAGAAATCCACCAAGCTTGCCAACGTCTGCTACGACATCCGGGGGCCGGTGCTCGATCGCGCGCGCCAAATGGAGGAGGAAGGGCACAAGATCATCAAGCTCAACATTGGCAACCTGGCCGTGTTCGGGTTTGACGCGCCGGAGGAAATCCAGCAAGACATGATCCGCAACCTGCCCAACGCGGCTGCTTACTCGGACAGCAAGGGCATCTTTGCCGCTCGCAAAGCCGTGATGCATTACACCCAGCAGCAAGGCATTCAGGGCGTGACGCTGGATGACATCTATCTGGGCAATGGCGCCAGCGAGTTGATCGTGATGGCCACCAATGCCTTGCTCAACAACGGCGACGAATTGCTGCTGCCCGCGCCCGACTACCCGTTGTGGACGGCCGCGGTAAGTTTGTCGGGTGGCACGCCGGTGCACTACCTGTGCGACGAAGCGAATGGTTGGATGCCCGATCTCAGGGATATCCGCGCCAAGATCACGCCCAACACCAAGGGCATCGTGGTCATCAACCCCAACAACCCCACGGGAGCGTTGTACTCGGACGAGTTGCTCAAGGGCATCGTGGCCTTGGCGCGTGAGCACGGCCTGGTGATCTTTGCCGACGAGGTGTACGACAAGGTGTTGTTCGATGGTGTGAAGCACACCGCCATCGGTTCTCTCTCCCATGACGTGCTGACGCTCACCTTCAACTCGCTGTCCAAAAGCTACCGCTCGTGTGGCTACCGTGCAGGCTGGCTGGTGGTCTCAGGGGACAAGAAGCCGGCTCGCGATTACATCGAGGGTCTCAACATGCTCTCGTCCATGCGTCTGTGTGCCAACGTGCCCGGGCAGTGGGCCATCCAGACCGCTTTGGGTGGGTACCAGAGCATCAACGATCTGGTGAAGGAGGGCGGCCGCTTGCGGCGTCAACGAGACCTGGCCTACGATCTCATGACCGCCATTCCGGGTGTCAGTTGCGTCAAGCCCAGTGCGGCGCTCTACATGTTCCCGCGCCTGGACCCGGCGATGTACCCCATTCAGGACGACCAGCAATTCATCAACGAACTGCTGCAGGAAACCAAGGTGCTGTTGGTGCAGGGCAGCGGCTTCAACTGGCCCAGCCCAGACCATTTCCGCATCGTCTTCCTGCCCCATGAAGATGATCTGCGCGAGGCTATCTCACGCATCGCACGATTCTTAGACAACTACCGCAAGCGACACGCACCATGAAACCCATTCAAGTTGGCCTGCTAGGCATTGGCACCGTGGGCCGAGGCACCTTTGAGGTGCTGCAACGCAACCAGGAAGAGATCCGCCGCCGCGCAGGCCGTTCCATCCAGATCGCCATGGTGGCCGATCTGGACACGGCACGGGCCCAGAGCATCGTGGGCGGTGAGATCCAGGTGGTGGCCGATGCGCGCCAGGTGATCGCCAACCCCGAGATCGATATCGTGATCGAGTTGATCGGCGGCTATGGCATTGCCCGTCAATTGGTGATGGAAGCCATCGAGGCGGGCAAGCATGTGGTGACGGCCAACAAAGCCTTGCTCGCCGTGCACGGTACCGAGATTTTTGAGGCCGCCCGCCGCCGTGGCGTGATGGTGGCGTTTGAGGCGGCAGTGGCCGGTGGGATTCCCATCATCAAGGCGCTGCGCGAAGGCCTGACCGCCAACCGCATTCAGTGGATTGCCGGCATCATCAACGGCACTACCAATTTCATCCTCTCAGAGATGCGTGACAAGGGCTTGCCCTTTGAGACGGTCCTGAAAGAGGCACAAGCCCTGGGCTATGCTGAGGCCGACCCGACCTTTGATATTGAAGGGGTGGACGCGGCGCACAAGGCCACCATCATGTCGGCCATCGCGTTTGGCATTCCGGTGCAGTTCGACAAGGCGCACGTGGAAGGCATCACCCAACTCGAGGCTCAAGACATTCGTTACGCCGAGCAGTTGGGCTATCGCATCAAGTTACTGGGCATTGCCAAGCGGGTCAGCACGGGCGTCGAGTTGCGCGTGCATCCCTGTCTGGTACCTGCCAAACGCTTGATTGCCAACGTGGAAGGTGCCATGAACGCGGTCATGGTGCAAGCCGACGCCGTGGGCACCACGCTGTATTACGGCAAAGGCGCTGGCAGCGAGCCCACGGCCAGTGCCGTCATTGCCGACTTGGTGGACATCACGCGCCTGCACACGGCAGACCCCCTCAACCGCGTGCCGCATCTGGCTTTCCAGCCCGACGAATTGAGCGATGTGGCCGTGCTGCCCATGGCCCAGGTGGTCACCAGCTACTACTTGCGCCTGCGCGTGGCCGATCAGGCCGGCGTGCTGGCCAAGGTGACGGGCCTGCTGGCCGACTCCGACATCAGTATCGATGCCGTGCTGCAACGCGAAGCGGGCGAAGGTGAGAACCAGACGGATCTCATCATCCTCACCCACGAGTGTGTGGAGTCGCGCATGAACGCTGCGCTGGCTAGCATGCAAAGCCTGTCCACCGTCTTGGGGCCGATCACCCGCATTCGCAAGGAAGAACTGAACTGATGCGCTACCTCTCGACCCGGGGTCATCCCGAGCGCCGCCGTTTTTGTGAAATCCTGCTGGAGGGTCTCGCGCCCGATGGGGGGCTGTACTTGCCCGAGTCCTACCCGCAAGTCGATCTCGCCACGCTGGCACGCTGGCGCAGCGTGTACCAGCAGCAAGGGTACGCGCATCTGGCCTTCGAAGTCCTGTCGCTTTATATTGACGACATTCCTGCCGATGATCTGCGCGCCTTGTGCGAGCGCACCTACACCGAAGCTGTGTTTGGCACAAAGGCCATCGTGCCTGTGCGAGAACTGGATTCCGGTCTCCTGATCGAAGCCCTCTCCAACGGCCCCACCTTGGCGTTCAAGGACATGGCCATGCAGTTGCTGGGCCACTTGTTTGAATATGAACTCAAGCGCCGAGGTGAGGAACTCAACATCCTGGGCGCCACATCAGGCGATACGGGCAGCGCGGCCGAATATGCCATGCGTGGCAAGCACGGTGTGCGTGTCTTCATGACCAGTCCCAACGGTCGCATGAGCCCGTTCCAGCAAGCGCAAATGTTCAGCCTGCAGGATGCCAATATCCACAACCTGGCCATCGACGGTGTTTTCGACGACTGCCAGGACATTGTCAAGGCTGTATCCAACGACCTGGCGTTCAAGCGCCGCTACCGCATTGGCACGGTCAACTCCATCAACTGGGCTCGATTGCTGGCTCAGGTGGTGTATTACTTTGCGGGCTATTTCCAGGCCACGCAGTCCGACACGCAGCGGGTCAGCTTCGCCGTGCCCAGCGGCAACTTCGGCAATGTGTGCGCCGGGCATGTGGCGCGCATGATGGGCTTACCGGTCGAGCGGCTGGTGGTGGCGACCAACGAAAACGATGTGCTGGATGAATTTTTCCGCACGGGGGTGTACCGGGTACGCGGCAGCGCCGACACCCACGAAACTTCCAGCCCATCGATGGACATCTCCAAGGCCAGCAATTTCGAGCGCTTTGTCTTTGACCTGGTGGGTCGCGACGCGGCTCTCACGGCCGAGTTGTTTGGCACACGGCTGAGCCGCGACGGCATGTTTGACCTGAGTGGCGATGTACGCTTTCAACAGCAGTGTGCCCGCTACGGTTTTGTCAGCGGCCGCAGCACCCATGCTCAACGCTTGCAGACCATCCGTGAGACGTTTGAACGCCATGGGCAGATGATTGACCCGCATACCGCGGATGGCCTGAAAGTGGCACGCGAACAGTTACAAGCCGGGGTACCGATGATCGTGCTGGAGACGGCCCTGCCCATCAAATTTGCGGCCACGCTGGTGGAGGCGTTGGGGCGCGAGCCCGATCGTCCCCCTCGCTTCAATGGCATCGAAGCGTTGCCGCGTCGTGTGCAGGTGTTGCCCGCAGAGGTGGCTCGCGTCAAGGCCATCATCGTCGAGCATTGCCCATGAACGTCATTGGCTTCACGGGTTTTTCTGGGGCGGGCAAGACCACCTTGGTCGAGGGTCTGGTGCGCGCGATGCGCGCTCAGGGACTTCGGGTCTCCGTGATCAAACATGCCCGAAATGGTTTCGAGTTGGATCAACCCGGTAAGGACAGCTATCGCCACCGAGAAGCCGGGGCTTTCGAGGTGATGGTGGCCTCGAACCGTCGCCTGGCGCTACAACGCGAGTTTGAAGTCGAGGTTGAGTTGACGGTGCACCAGATGCTGGCCGAGATGTACCCAGGCGTGGATTGGGTGCTGGTCGAAGGCTTCAATCACAGCGATTTGCTCAAACTGGAAGTCTGGCGACATGAAACTGGACATCCCGCCACCTATCCTGATGACGACTTTGTGGTGGGCATTGTCACCAACAGCCCAGATCAATTGCCCTCGGCAACCCTGCGTCCTGTGCTGGACCTGAACGATCCGACAACGGTGGCGCAATGGTTGATCGATCATCAGGACCGTTTTTATTACAACCGTTTTGACGAAGCATGAACCGCCCTCCCTTGTTGACGCTGGATGAAGCCCTGCCGCAACTGCTCGCCCATGCGCGCGCGCTGGGGCGGCAGGAAACCGTGTCCACCTTCGAGGCCGATGGACGTGTGTTGGCACAGGACGTGGTATCTGCCTTGCAGGTGCCCCCGCATGACAACAGTTCGATGGATGGTTATGCCGTGCGCTCATGTGACCTGACGCAAGCGGATACCGTCTTGCGTGTGACGCAGCGCATCCCAGCCGGTTCGACTGGGCATGACTTGGGCGCGGGTGAAGCGGCGCGCATCTTCACCGGTGCTCCGATTCCGCCCGGTGCCGATGCGGTACTCATGCAGGAGGACTGTGAGCCCTTGGATGATGCGCAAGTGCGATGTCGCGTGGTGCCTGAGGTGGGGCAGTGGATTCGTCGCAGCGGCGAGGACGTCACGCGTGGTGCCACGGTGTTGCACCGAGGCGATCGCCTGGGCCCTGCGGCGCTGGGCCTGGCGGCCAGTATCGGCTTGTCACATCTGGATGTCGCGGCGCGGCCTCGTGTGGCCTTGATGTCCACCGGGGATGAACTGGTCATGCCGGGCGATGTGCCGCCCCAAGCGATGCCGCCCGGTGCCATTTACAACTCGAACCGATTTTTTCTGCGTGCGTTGCTGGAGCGCATGGGCTGCGACGTGACCGATCTGGGCATCGTGCCCGATCAGTTCGACGCCACCCAACGCGCCTTGCACCAGGCGGCCTTGCAGCATGACCTCATCCTCACCAGTGGCGGCGTGTCGGTGGGCGAAGAGGACCACATCAAGCCGGCGGTGCAGTCCCTGGGCGAATTGCACTTGTGGTCCTTGGCCATCAAGCCGGGCAAACCGTTCGCGTTTGGATCGGTGCGGCGCGATCGCAAAGCTACCGATGGTCCAAGTGCTCATTTCATCGGCTTGCCTGGCAACCCGGTCTCGAGTTTCGTGACCTTCCTGTTGTTGGTGCGTCCGTTCATTTTGTCCCTGCAGGGTGCGCGTCAGGTCCAGGCCCCGCGTTGGCGATTGCGTGTCGCCGGTGACGGTCCACGGGCCGACCGGCGGCGTGAATTTCTGCGCGCGCGCCGCAATACAGCGGGTGAACTCGAGTTGTTTCCCAATCAAAGTTCCGGTGTGCTGACGTCGGCGGTATGGGCCGACGGCGTGATCGACAACCCGGCTGGCACGGTGATTCGTGCGGGCGATGTGGTGGACTTCATTCCCTGGTCGGAGTGGTTGGCATGAACATTCAACTGCGTTACTTTGCCTCGATTCGAGAAGCCTTGGGCGTGGGGCAAGAGCCTTGGCAGACCCAGGCACAGACGGTTGCCCAGTTGCGGCAGGAATTGGTGGCCAGGGGGGGTGCTTACGCGGATGTGCTGGGCAGCCATCGGGCCTTGCGCGCAGCACTCAATCAGGACCTTTGCGAGGGATCGGCGGCGCTGCAAGACGGCTGCGAGGTGGCTTTTTTCCCGCCGGTCACAGGGGGGTGACGATGCGTTTCACGGTGCAGATTCAAACCGCCGATTTCGACCTCAGCGAGGAAGTGGCTCGCTTGCGTCACGGCGATGCCGGTGTGGGGGCGGTGTGTACCTTCGTCGGCACGGTGCGCGATCGCAATGACGGCAGTTCGGTGGCCAGCCTGGAACTCGAGCACTACCCGGGCATGACCGAAAAATCCATCCAGTCGATGATGGCGCAGGCGCAGGCTCGTTTTGACATTCGTGCCGCCCGCGTTGTTCACCGTGTGGGTCTGCTCCAGCCACAGGAGCAGATCGTGCTGGTGGCCGTGACCTCCGCCCATCGGGGGGAGAGTTTTCAGGCCTGTGAGTTTTTGATGGACTACCTCAAAACCCAGGCGCCGTTCTGGAAGAAAGAGGTCACCCCCGAGGGTTCACGCTGGGTGGATGCGCGGGTGAGTGACGATCAGGCACTCTTGCGTTGGGGCATACAACCATCGACCGATCCAAGTTGAATGTAGGCGAGTTCCAGGGGCTCGGCGCACCGCCTTCAGCATCCCGCGCTGAAGTTGCAATCAGTTGAGATAGCCCCGAGAAGGAGGATCTGTCGACAGCTCATCGCCGGGTGCCGCTGCCGGGCGGGTTATCCAGTCTGCTTTCTGGATGGCGTCACGCATCAGGTGTTGCAAGCCCAGGACCAAATCCGGTTGCACACGCGCCTGAAAGCCTCGGTGCGGTGGCGGGCCCAGTTTTTCCTGAAAGCCGAGCACAATGGTGCCATCGGTCTGTGGGCTCATCTGGACATCGGTGATCAGCAAGGGTTCAGCGCCCAGGGGGAGCGTCTCGGCTTCGGTGTACGGCGTGGAAAAATCGGCTTTACCCAGGTTTTCCTGCTGCTTGAATTCGGCCATCATTTGGCGTGTGTGCTCGCTGTGCACGGGCGTTTGTGCGGTGGCCTGGGGCGCCATGATGTCAACGCCCAGACGCTCCAGATGGGGTTGCAGCCCCAGGGCCAGGCGGCGGGTGAGCCACACGCGCAGTTCTTGGTGGGCCGTGGTGTTGATGCGCAGCAGCAAGCGGTCATGCAGCACGTCATGGTGAAGGGAGAGCTGGTGAATATTCATGCTTGCGCTGGATCAAGTCCGCAGGCCAGGCGTGGGGTACTGTCTTGAAAAGGGGATGATGATCCTCAGGTGCGAATGAGTGACCACTTATTGTGCGGGAAATTGACATGCGTTTGGATAAATTCACCACCAAATTCCAGGAAGCCCTGGGCGAAGCTCAAACCTTGGCCCTGGGCGCCGATCATGCGTACATCGAGCCGTGTCACGTGGTGCTCGCCATGCTGCGCCAGGCGGACGGTCCCAAACCGCTCTTGCAGCGTGCGGGGGCCAACGTGACGGGTCTGGAGAGTGCCGCCGAGGCCGCCATGAACAAACTGCCGCAGGTTCAAGGGCAGGAGCAAGTCCAGGTGGGCCGAGACTTGGTCTCGTTGATTCAGGCCGCGGAAAAGGAAGCCCTCAAACGCGGGGATCAGTACATTGCCAGCGAGTTGTTTTTGCTGGCTCTGTGCGATCACAAGGGCGATGCGGGCAAACTGGTGCGGGACCATGGGCTGAGCCGAAAATCGCTGGAGACCGCTGTCGAGTCTGTGCGCGGCGGGCAAAAGGTGGACAACCCCGAGGCCGAAGGCCAGCGCGAAGCCTTGATGAAGTACTGCTTGGACTTGACCGAGCGGGCCCGCAAGGGCAAGCTCGATCCGGTGATTGGCCGTGACGACGAGATCCGCCGCGCCATTCAGGTGCTACAGCGTCGCAGCAAAAACAACCCAGTGTTGATTGGCGAACCCGGCGTGGGCAAGACCGCCATTGTGGAAGGGCTGGCCCAGCGCATTGTGACCGGTGAAGTGCCCGATTCGCTCAAGGGCAAGCGCGTCCTGTCTCTTGACATGGCAGCCTTGCTGGCCGGAGCCAAGTACCGTGGCGAGTTCGAGGAGCGCCTCAAGTCGGTGCTCAAGGAGTTGGCCAAAGACGAAGGCCAGACCATCGTCTTCATTGATGAATTGCACACCATGGTGGGGGCGGGCAAGGCCGAAGGCGCGATGGACGCGGGCAACATGCTCAAGCCTGCGTTGGCCCGTGGCGAGTTGCATTGCGTGGGCGCCACCACCTTGGACGAGTACCGCAAATTCATCGAGAAAGATGCTGCGCTGGAGCGCCGTTTCCAAAAAATCATCGTGGGTGAACCCACGGTGGAAGCCACCATCGCCATCCTGCGGGGACTCCAGGAAAAATACGAAGTGCACCACGGTGTCGAGATCACCGACCCCGCCATCGTCGCCGCTGCCGAACTGTCCCACCGCTACATCACCGATCGTTTTTTACCGGACAAGGCGATTGATCTGATCGATGAAGCCGCAGCCAAGATCAAGATCGAGATTGACTCCAAGCCCGAAGTCATGGACCGACTCGACCGCCGACTCATCCAACTCAAGATCGAGCGTGAAGCGGTGCGCAAAGAGAAGGACGAAGCCTCGCAAAAGCGCTTGGCCTTGCTCGAAGAGGAAATGGACAAGCTCGAGCAGGAATACGCCGACCTCGAAGAGATCTGGAAAACCGAGAAGGCCTCGGCGCAAGGCGGCGCGCAGGTCAAGGAAGAAATTGATCGTCTGCGTTTTCAGATCGAGGAGTACACCCGCAAAGGCGATTTCAACAAAGTGGCCGAGTTGCAATACGGCCGTTTGCCTGAGTTGGAAAAACGCCTGAAGGAAGCCAACGCACGCGAGACTGCTGCGGGCGATGCCGCAGTACCTCGCTTGTTGCGCACGCAAGTGGGGGCTGAAGAAATTGCCGAAGTGGTCGCGCGAGCCACGGGCATTCCGGTGGCCAAACTCATGCAGGGCGAGCGCGAGAAGTTGCTCCAGATGGAAGATCGTTTGCACCAGCGTGTCGTCGGGCAGCAGGAGGCGATCGTGGCCGTGGCCAATGCCATTCGTCGCTCGCGCGCGGGGTTGGGTGACCCGAACCGTCCCACCGGCTCTTTCCTCTTCCTGGGCCCGACGGGCGTGGGCAAGACCGAGTTGTGCAAGGCGCTGGCGGGTTTTCTGTTTGACAGTGAAGATCACCTCATTCGCATCGACATGAGCGAGTACATGGAGAAGCACGCGGTGAGCCGCCTGATCGGCGCTCCGCCCGGTTATGTGGGTTACGACGAGGGCGGCTACCTCACCGAGGCTGTGCGGCGCAAACCCTACAGCGTGCTCTTGCTTGACGAGGTCGAAAAAGCCCACCCCGATGTCTTCAATGTGTTGCTGCAAGTGCTCGACGATGGCCGTCTGACCGATGGCCAGGGCCGTACCGTGGACTTCAAGAACACGGTCATCGTGATGACCTCCAACATCGGGTCTCCTATCATCCAGAGCATGGTGGGGCGGGACAGCCAGGACATCAAGGATGCCGTGCTGGACGAACTCAAGGGTCATTTCCGCCCCGAGTTCCTCAACCGGATCGACGAAACCGTGGTGTTTCACAGCTTGGGTGCGGCTCACATTGCCAGCATTGCCGAGATCCAGCTGCGCGTTCTGGCCGATCGTCTGGCCCGCCTGGACCTCATGCTCCAGGTCACTCCCGCTGCGCTGGCTGAGCTGGCCAAGGTGGGCTTCGACCCGGTGTTTGGTGCACGTCCGCTCAAGCGGGCCATCCAGCAGCGCATCGAGAACCCGTTGTCCAAGCTCTTGCTGGAAGGGCAGTTCGGACCCAAGGATGTCATCGAGGTCAAGGTCGACCCGGTGCGAGCGCCTGGCGAATTTCAGTTCCACAAAGCCTCTGCCTGAGGAGGCGGTCCGCTTGAAGCCCGATCGAGTCGGTCGGGTGACAGGGGCGTGCAAGCGCCCGCGCATAATCGGGGCATTGCAAACTTTGAACGATGCATTCCATGAGCGCTCGCGAACAAATAGCCGGCCATCTGCTGGTCGAATGTCTGGTGGAACAGGGCGTGACGCACGCCTTTGGTGTTCCGGGTGAAAGCTACTTGGCGGTGCTGGACGGCTTGCATGCCTACCGCGATCGCATCCAGTTCATCATCAACCGCCAGGAGGGCGGTGCTGCCTACATGGCGGAGGCGCATGGCAAGCTGACCGGTCGACCAGGGGTGTGCCTGGTCACGCGCGGGCCTGGCGCCACCAATGCCTCGGTGGGTATACACACGGCGTTCCAGGACAGCACCCCCCTGGTGTTGCTGGTGGGGGATGTGGCCTCCGATTGCCGAGACCGCGAAGGCTTTCAGGAGCTGGATTACGGCACCTTCTTCGGCCCCAACACGCGCGGCATGGCCAAGCGCGTGGAGCGCATTGATGACCCTGAACGGATTCCCGAATACGTGGCGCGTGCCTTTGCGACGGCGGTGAATGGCCGTCCCGGCCCTGTCGTGCTGGTGCTGCCGGAAGACATGCTGGTCAAGACGGTGAGCGCTCGTCCGCTGCCGCGTGTGCCGGCGGTGCAAGCGTCCCCCGCGCCCACCGATCTGGCGCGACTGCGCGAGATGCTGATGGCGGCTCGCAAACCGTTGGTGCTGGCGGGCGGTCCGGGCTGGACGCCCGCGGCCGCACAAGCCCTGCAGCGATTTGCCGAAAACTGGAAGCTGCCCGTGGGCAATGCCTTTCGTTTTCAGGACACCTTTGACAACCTGCATCCGAACTACTCGGGCGATGTGGGCATCGGCCTCAATCCCAAACTGGCGCAGCGGGTGCAGGACTGCGATCTGCTCCTGGTGGTAGGCCCCCGGCTCGGGGAGATGACCACCGGAGGCTACGCCCTGCTCAAACCTCCGCGCCTGCCCCAGCCAGTGGTGCACATCCACCCCAGCGCTGAAGAACTCAACCGCGTGTACCACGCCGACCTGGGCATCCTGTCCACCCTGGGTGCGGCCGCCACTGCGCTCGCATCCCTCACACCGCCCGCCGATGTGCCCTGGGCTGACTGGACGCATCAAGCCCACGCTGATTACCTCGCCAACCTGACGCCGCAAGCTTTGCCGGGTGATATCGATATGGCGGCCATCATCAACGTGGTGAACCGTCTGTTGCCGCCCGACGCGGTGGTGACCAATGGCGCCGGCAACTTCGCCAGCTGGGTGCATCGCTTCCATCGTTACCACGGGATTGCGCGGGGTCACAAGACACAACTGGCACCGACCAACGGCTCCATGGGGTATGGCGTGCCAGCAGGAATTGCCGCCAATATCACCACGGGGCGCACGGCGTTCACCATTGCCGGGGACGGCGACTTCCTCATGAATGGTCAGGAGCTGGCGACGGCCCGGCAATATGGCGCGCGCAGCATCATCGTCTTGCTCAACAACGGCATGTACGGCACCATCCGCATGCACCAGGAACGCGACTTTCCGACGCACGAAAGCGGTTCGCATTTGAGCAATCCGGATTTCGTGGCGCTGGCCCAGGCCTACGGGTATGAGGGCGCGCGCGTCACACGTACCGCCGAGTTTGAGCCGGCGATGCGTGCTGCGCTGGCTAGCAAGACTGGCACTGTGATCGAGATCATGCTTGACCAGGAAGTCATCACCACGCGTGCCACGCTCTCGTCCATCCGCGACGCAGCCATCCAGCGCCTGAAGAACTGATCGGCATGGCCTCGGCAGTCCTGTCAGCGAGTTGACCCAGCGCTGGAGCATGCGCTGGGGCGTGTCACTTTAAAGAGTCGACATTAAAAAGCCATCTGACACCTTGTGGGTGCAGATGGCCTGTCATGAAGCGCCAGGGTCTGGCGCTGTCAAAGCGACTCAGTTCAGTGGAACTGCTCTTCCTCGGTGGAGCCGGTCAGCGCTTTCACGCTGGACTGGCCGCCCTGGATCACGGTGGTCACGTCGTCGAAGTAGCCCGCGCCCACTTCCTGTTGGTGCGACACAAAGGTGTAGCCCTGCTCGCGAGCGGCGAACTCGGGTTCTTGCACCATGTTCACATAGTGCTTCATGCCTTCGCCACGTGCATAAGCATGGGCGAACTGGAAGCTGTTGTACCAGTTGATGTGAATGCCAGCCAGCGTGATGAACTGGTACTTGTAGCCCAGTGCGGACAACTCGTCCTGGAACGCAGCAATGGTCTTGTCGTCCAGATTTTTCTTCCAGTTGAAGGACGGCGAGCAGTTGTAGGACAGCAGCTTGCCGGGGTGCTTGGCATGCACGGCCTGTGCGAACTCACGGGCAAAGCCCAGGTCAGGGGTACCGGTTTCACACCACACCAGGTCGGCATAGGCTGCGTAGGCCACGCCACGGCTGATGGCTTGCTCCAGGCCATTCTTGACGCGGTAAAAGCCCTCGGGGGTGCGCTCACCGGTCAGGAAAGGTTGGTCATTGGCGTCGTGGTTGCTGGTGATCAGGTTGGCTGCTTCGGCATCGGTACGGGCCAGCACAATGGTGGGCACGCCCATGACGTCCGCGGCGAAACGCGCAGCGATCAGCTTCTCGCAGGCTTCCTGGGTGGGGACGAGCACCTTGCCGCCCATGTGGCCGCACTTCTTCACCGCAGCCAACTGGTCTTCAAAGTGAACGCCCGCAGCACCGGCGGCGATCATGTTCTTCATCAATTCGAAGGCGTTGAGTACGCCACCAAAGCCGGCTTCAGCGTCGGCCACGATGGGCAGGAAGAAATCGGTGTAGTCCTTGCTGCCCGGCTCGATGCCACGGCCCCACTGGATTTCGTCGGCGCGCTTGAAGGTGTTGTTGATGCGACGCACCATGGTGGGCACCGAGTCGTAGGCGTACAGCGATTGGTCGGGGTACATGGTCTCGGAGGTGTTGCCGTCAGCAGCCACTTGCCAGCCCGACAGGTACACGGCCTCCAAGCCAGCCTTGGCTTGTTGCATGGCCTGGCCGGCAGAGATGGCGCCAAAGGAGTTCACATAGCCCTTCTTGGCTTCGCCATTGATCAGGCGCCAGAGTTTGTCGGCACCGCGTTGGGCCAGGGTGTGCTCGATGTGCAGGCTGCCACGCAGGCGCACGACGTCGGCGGCGCTGTAGCCCCGCTTGACGCCTTTCCAGCGCGGGTTGTGGGCCCAGTCTTTTTCGAGGGCGGCGATTTGTTGTTCGCGGCTCAGTTGTTCAGTCAGGTTTTGTGGCATGAGATCACTCCTTGAAGTTAACGAATCGTCGGGATCTGAGTGCGATAGCTGTCCAGATCCGTTGAACGAAGTTTAAGTCTTGTAGAAGAGTGAATTCACATCTTATGTCTTATATAAGAATTATTTTTTTATGTTTAAAATCATTGACTTATTTTAATTATTTTTCAATATGAAATTCTATTTCCCATATCAAGAAAAAATATTGCGTCGCAACAATTCAATTTTTCACAATAAGAAAAATAATTCGCCCTCGTGAAAATCGTTCTGTGCCAGCATTCCAGGCAGGCTCGGGGCGCCCGCATGCACCCTGATGAGAGCCGGGTCGTCCTGCCGCGCAGACCCGTTTCAACCGAGGGGTGGACACGCCTGCAGCCAGTCGCCGTGCTCGATCAGCGCCCGTCCCTGAATGCGTGAAGGGTCAATCTCGTAGAGCAGGCACTCCAGGGGGCCGGAGGGTGTGTCCACCCTCACCGAGCGACGGTGGTACTCGCCGGTCGGCTGAGGTAAGAGGCCTTCCAGATGATCGAGTTGTACCAACACCGACGGCGCGACCTCGTAGACCTCGCCCTGCACCCAGCCGCCTTGTCCCAAGGCCAGTCCGGGGTAACGGCCGAGGTGGTAGAGACGGCCGCGTACGCGGGCGGACGTGACAAAGCGGGGCAGGGGCTGGTAGCGGTAGATGTCGTTGCGACCCCCACGGCGCAGCGTGCCGTAGACAAATACACGCGTCATCTCGGTTTGCTGCATGATGCGTTCCTGATCATCTCTTATGAACTCTCCCTCCTCATTGTCACATCGGCCATTGGTTTTGCACTACGTGTGCCTGGCCGCAAGCATGGCGCTGGTGGGCAGTTACGTCAGCTTGGCGCAACAACTCGTGGCTGTGATGGGCGTGACGGTGCTCGCCTGGTGTCGTTTCACCATTGGCGCAATGGTCATGCCGCACTGGTTGCGAAAACCCGCCGATGAGCCACCTCTCACACCCGCACTGCACGGCTGGTTATTCCTCGAGTCTTTGCTGGGCAATGTGCTGTTTTCCCTCTGCATGCTGGCGGGTGTGCAACGTACCTCGGCGGTATCGGCCGGTGTGATTCTGTCATTCACGCCCATGGCCGTGGCCTTGCTGAGCCGGTGGTGGCTGGGAGAGCAGGTGGCTGGACGAACCTGGGTGGGTATTGCACTGGCGGTCAGTGGCATGGCGTTGCTGGGTGCCGAAGGTAGAGCTGCCCCATCGCACGAGGCGGCCGCCGCATGGCCCGACAGTGCGCTGGGCAATGGGTTGATTCTGGCGGCTGTGGTGTGCGAAGCCAGCTACGCCGTGATTGGCAAACGACTCACCCGCACCCTGAGTCCGCGTCGAATCACCGCGTTGATCAACCTGTGGGGGTGGGTGTTGATGACCCCTCTGGCATGGACCGCCTTGCAAGTCTTCAATCCAGCTGCTTTGCATCTCGGTCAATGGAGTGCATTGTTGTTTTACGCCCTGGCGGCTAGCGTGGGCACGGTCTGGTTGTGGATGACAGGCTTACAGCGTGTGCCGGCCAGCCAGGCAGGCGTGTTCACGGCCATGCTGCCTCTGGCCGCATGCACGGTAGCCTGGTTGCTGGGCGAGGTGCCGTCGCGTCTGCAATGGCTGGCCTTGGGCCTCACGTTGGCAGGTATTGTCGTGTCCAGTTGGACACGACCGAAAGGCGCTTGAGGCGAAAATTCCCGCAAATTTCGCCACAAGGACGGGTTCTCCCTCTGAAAAAAACAACATCTCGAGTGAAAAAAGTGCTTTTCCCCTTGGAAATGCGATTTTTTCCCGATAGCATCCGGGGTGCTGAAGGATCTGCAGATTCCTCCAGCGACAACTAACCTCTTCTAGAAGGACATTGAATCATGGCAACTGCAAAGAAAGCACCGGCTAAAAAAGCCGCCGCAAAAAAAGCTCCGGCTAAAAAAGCCGCAGCCAAGAAACCCGTAGCGAAGAAGGCTGCACCGGCCAAGAAAGCCGCTGCCAAGAAGCCCGCCGCCAAGAAGGCCGCACCGGCGAAAAAGGCTGCTGCCAAGAAGCCCGCTGCCAAGAAGCCCGCTGCGAAGAAGGCTCCCGCCAAGAAGCGCACCCCCAACGCTGCCTTCATGAAGGCATTGACCCCCAGCGCTGCACTGGCCGCCGTGATTGGCAACGCCGCTGTGCCGCGTACCGAAGTGGTCAGCAAGCTGTGGACGTACATCAAGAAGCACGGTCTGCAGGACAAAGTCAACAAGCGCAATATCAACGCTGACGACAAGCTCAAGGCCGTTTTCGGCAAGAACCAGGTCACGATGTTCGAACTGGCTGGCCTGATCGGCAAGCACCTGAGCTGATCGTCAGATCCTGCTCAAGCGAAGGGCCGCATTTGCGGCCCTTTGTTTTGGTGCGAGGCGTGGGTCGCCGGGCACATTAATCGCTCAGCCCAGACGAGCCCGCGGGTCCTTGCGGGCCAGACGAGCAAGCAGGTGTTCCACCTCTTTCATGGTGTGTGCACTCATCTTGGCACCGGGCTTGCGCTGTGCATCACTGGTCAGCAGACCCCGACGGTGCATGATGTACTTGCGCACCGCCAGCCCCACGCCGGGTTGCTGCTCATAACGAAGCAGGGGTAAGTGGGCATCGAACAAGTCATGCGCGGCTTCCGTCTCGCCGGCGCGGCTGAGTCGCACCACATCGCACAGCATGTCCGGGAACGCATAGCCGGTGTTGGCCCCATCGGCACCGCGAGACATCTCGTAATCGAGAAACAAGCCGCCGTTACCGCACAGGATGGCGATGTGGCGCATCTCGCCTTTCTTTTCGAATTGACGCAGGGTCGAGATTTTTTCCAATCCTGGCCAATCCTCGTGCTTGAGCATCACGATGGCGGGGATCTCCTGGACCATGCGACGGATGACACCAGGCGTCATCTGCACCGAGAAGGTGAGGGGGTAGTCCTGCAACACGATGGGGATGTCGGTGCCGATGGCATCACTGGCCTGTTGGTAGTACGTGACGATCTGCTCATCGGTGCGCAAAGTATTGGGAGGCGCAATCATCACGCCTGCGGCACCGGCGGCCATGACCTCCTGGGCCAGAATGCGCATGCTGGCAAAGCCGGGAGAGGACACGCCGGCAATGATGGGCAGCCCCGAGGCACGGGCAGTCATCGCACGGGTAATGGCCACGCTTTCTTCCAGGGAGAGTTTGGGCGCTTCGCCTAACTGGCCCAGCACCGTGACGCCGGTGGCACCGCAGGAGAGGTAAAAATCGGTGAGTCGGTCCATTGACGCGGTGTCAATGCTGCCGTCCTCAAGAAATGCGGTGGGGGCGATAGGGTAGACGCCGTGAACCTGGTCAGTCAGTCGCATGGGGTGTCTTTCTAGGGAGATCAGTAATCGATTGTGACGCGCTTTGACGATATGCGAAAATCAATACCGTTTCATCAATTAAAATCTCTAAGAGCGAGAAAGGCAATCTGGTTATGACACCGCGAACTCCGTTGGAGCCACGTTTTGGCCGTTGAAGGCCTGCAGTTCGCGCCTGCCAATTTCTTCTCCCCAAGCGCGGTTCGCACCGTGCTTTTTTTTGCCTGACAACACCCATGCTCAACATCACGCTACCCGATGGTTCTCAACGACAGTTCCCTGGCCCGGTGACCGTGGCCGAGGTGGCCGCTTCGATCGGTGCCGGACTCGCCAAAGCTGCTTTGGGTGGT
>JACCDP010252778.1_pt1 | contig 36750 bp, 34 predicted proteins | sample 7445841 | NCBI WGS metagenome assembly JACCDP01 (sample SAMN15323441, study PRJNA562643) | freshwater metagenome | isolation source: river surface water | place: USA:Blue River Watershed | collected 2017-08-17 | reverse complement strand
TCCCGCACCGTCGCCTCCCGGCCACCATGCAACTCTGGGTTGGCGCTCTCGAACATATCGATCAAGAAGTCACGGGTAGCCGCGGCACGTTGCGACTCTGCTGTCGCTTTCTTCGCTTGGTAAAATGCGACACCGGACGTCGTCAGAACGCCGAGTGTAGCGATCGTCGCCACAGATACGGCGAGGCGATTTCTCATGACGAACTTACGCGCGATGACAAAGGCGGACGGTGGAACGGCAAGAACGGGACGACCGTCGAGCCAACGTGTCAGATCGGCAGCAAGCGCCTCGACAGAGGCATATCGAGCCGAAACATCGACGGCGAGACTCTTTAACATGACTGCGTCGAGATCTCCACGAAGCTCGCGACTGAGGCGGACGCCGGAAAGTTGAAGATCGGCCGTGCCTGCCTCCGTGGCTACCCGACGACTCGGTGGCGTGCTCACCCCCTCGATAACCGCAAGCTCGACTTCGGCACGACTCTTCACGGATGCGGGATAGGGTGATACCCCTGTAAGCAGTTCATGAAGGATCACACCAAGCGAATACACATCCGAGACGAGCGTCAATCGCTCGCTACGCAACTGCTCTGGACTCGCATAACGTGGAGTAAGCGCACGTGTCATCGTGATCATGTCAGCCTCGCCATCGGGCTGCGTCTCCTCAATGAGCTTAGCGATACCAAAATCAAGTAAGCGGACACCCCCGTTTCGATTGACCAAAATGTTTCCGGGTTTCAAATCGCGATGTAGCACAAGACGGTTATGCGCATACTGAACGGCGGCGAGAACCTGAATAAATAATTCGACTCGGCGGCGCGTATCGAGTCGGTGCTCCTCGCAGTAGTGGGTGATTCGAACACCCTCCACGTACTCGATCGCTAGATAAGGACGAGATTGTTCGTCGAGGCCCGCATCGTAGAGTCTGGCGATATTGGGATGTTCAAGTGACGCCAGGATGTCGCGCTCTCGCTCCATCCGCTCAGATAGATCACTCGCCCACACCATACGTGGCAGTTTGAGCGCGACGCGACGCCGAGGCTTGCCATCACTACGCTCGGCGAGCCAAACCGAGCCCATTCCGCCTGTCCCTAGCTCTTCAATCACCCGATACGGCCCAACGACATCACCCGGCGAGAGCATCGGTGTTGGGGCGGCGAGCCCTGAAACGGCTGCGGGGCTCTCTAAAAAGTCATCGCCCTCGATCCGCGCCTGCAGCTCCAGAAAGTGTCGTAGGGTCTCGCGAAGATGGATGTGCTCCGCAGGCAGATCGGCAAGCCAGCGCCCTCGCTCAGACGCGGGGAGCAGCAGCGCCTCATCGAGCATGTGGCTGATGGATCGCCACTGGGTAGCAAGCTTGTCGGTCTCGGACATGGCAACCGCCCTTCTTTCGACTGCGTACTAACGTACGTGAGCCGTCGGAACAAACGGACACGAGCACTTCCGTGCCGGAAGAATCGACAACGGGCTGCTACCGGATGGCTAATGCGGCGGCCAGGTATAGCCGTGCTTTCTCCCAGTCTCGGCGTATCGTGCGATCGGTTAGACCCAAGACGTCACCGATCTGCTTTTCGGTCAGGCCACCGAAATAGCGCATCTCGACAACCTGGGCCAGGCGAGGCTCGAGTTGTGCGAGCTCATTCAAAGCCTCGTGTACGTCGAGAACATCGACTTCCTCGATAGCACAGTCGAGCGCAGGCTCAACCGATAAGGAGGTGTGAAACGCTTTTCCGCCACGACGCTCACGACGACTGGAGCGGATCATGTCGACGATCACGGACCTCATCGCTTGAGAGCAATAGGCCAAAAAGTGATTCCGGTCTACCGGGGTGACTCGATGGGTCTTGGCGAATCGCAGATAGCAATCGTTGACTACACCCGCCGTATCGAGAAGCACATCTCTTGGATGCGTACGAAGACGCGATCGCGCAATCTGACGAAGATCTTCGTAGAGAGCGTCAAAAACCGAATCTAGCGCGCGACTATCGCCTTCGCGCGCACGACTGAGCAGTTCCGTGATGTCCCCCATATTCCCGACATATACTGGGCACGCAAAATACTCGCAAGAAAATATACGACGTAACCGGAGGGATTCGATGGCTCGATGGGTGCTCGCGCTTGATCAGGGAACCACAAGCTCTCGATCGATCCTGTTCGATCATGAGGCTCGCGTGATCGCCGTCGCCCAACGGGAGTTTCAGCAGTACTTTCCGTCATCAGGCTGGGTCGAGCACGATGCCAACGAAATTTGGGCAACCCAAAGTCAAACGCTACTAGAGGCTCTGGACTCTGCGGGAGCTAGCGATGCCGATATCGCCGCGGTCGGTATCACGAATCAACGTGAAACCAGCGTTCTGTGGGATCGCAACACCGGCGAGCCCATTAGTCGAGCCATCGTTTGGCAAGATCGACGCACTGCAGATGCGTGCCAAGCGCTGAAGGCCGCGGGGTTCGAAACCGAAGTCATGCAGCGCACCGGGCTTTTACTCGACCCCTATTTCTCGGGAACCAAGTTGGCGTGGATGCTAGAGCACATCCCCGATGCCCGCCGTCGAGCAGAAAAAGGCGAGCTTTGTTTCGGCACGATGGACTCGTGGCTGGCTTGGAAGCTCTCGGACGGCCGTCTTCACATCACCGACATCACTAATGCAAGCCGCACGCTGTTGATGAATCTAACCACCGGTGAGTGGGATCCGTGGATGCTGGACCTATTAAAAATTCCCTCGACCTGCCTGCCACGTATCGTGCCATCGTCATTTTCGCAGCTTGAACCCATTCAACTTGGTAGTCGACAGCTCTCGCTCGGTGCGTTGGCTGGCGATCAACAGTCGGCGCTTTTTGGTCAAGCGTGCTTCCAGCCGGGCATGGCAAAAAACACTTACGGCACTGGCTGTTTCATGCTGATGCACACGGGAAAGCAACCGCTGCGATCGCGACATCGACTACTCTCGACGACCGCTTGTTCAACCCGCATCGGACCAGACGCGACTCAATATGCGCTAGAAGGTAGCGTCTTCGTCGGGGGCGCTGTCGTGCAATGGCTCCGTGATGGGCTGGGTCTGGTCAAAAGCTCTGGTGAAATCGAATCGCTCGCCCGCTCAGAATCTGACCACGGCGGTGTCTATGTCGTACCCGCCTTCACTGGGCTTGGCAGTCCGTATTGGGATCCATTTGCAAGAGGATCGATCATCGGTATCACGCGCGGTACAACCAAAGGACATATTGCTCGTGCTGCGCTCGAAGCGATCGCGTTCCAGAGCGCCGAGCTGCTACTCGCAATGCAACAAGATGCCGAGCACCCGCTGCGCGAGTTGCGCGTCGATGGCGGCGCAGCAAGAAACGATCTGCTAATGCAATTTCAAGCAGACTTACTCGGCGTTCCAGTGATCAGGCCAGCGGTAACCGAGACGACCGCGCTCGGCGCTGCATATCTTGCCGGAATTGCGGCTGGCTTTTGGGTTGATGAAAACGCTGTCACCGAGCGATGGAAAATCGATCGAGTCTTCGAGCCGCGTATGTCGCGCGATACAGCTGAGGCGCGAATGAAGGAATGGGGCCGCGCCGTCGAGCGCTGCCTGCATTGGGCGCAGTAGGTTCAGACGACTCGGCTGAGAATCTCGCGTAGGTCTTTGATAGGCAGTTGACCCGGTGCCGACTCACCCGCGCTGGTCGCAAAGGTGAGCGCCGATCCAAAAACGCCGCCAAAGATACGACTCATAACTCCGAGAGAACCCATCGACATACTGACGACCGGAATGGGCAGCGTCTCGGACATACGCCGCGTCATCGCCAATAAACGCAGAACGTCTTCAGGCGATTGAGGCATCACGGCGACTTTGGCCACATCACCACCAAGCTGATACGCACGTAAGAATACGGACGCCAGCTCCTCGTCGTTCGGAGTGCCTTGAAAGTCGTGCGCAGACAGAATCACTCTTCCGCCGCGGGCATGCACCCTGCGTATCAGCTCACTCGTTAAAGTTTCAGGTGAACGCATCTCGAGGTCATGAAATTCGAACGGCAGCTCATTCGCCGCTGTAAGACGCAGCGCATCCACTGCTTGCGGTGAAAGACTAACTGGGTGTCCGCCCTCGGCGCTCGAACGCAACGTGAAAATCAGCGGGATGTCACCAGTGACCTCGCGTAAAGCGCTCCCAGCAGCAACTAGCGCATCGAGGGACTGAATGCCCACAAAATGATCGGCTCGCCACTCGATTACATCGGGATGCTGAGAGACGACTGCTGCGGCATCAGCCAACAGATCGGCATGAGTCTGCGCAATCAGCGGCACACAAACCAGGGGCAGTCTCTCATCGCCGAACAAGGTGCGCGCGCTCATGACTTCGGCTCTCGTGTCTTGCGGCCAGACCGACCGGTCAGGTGAGTCTGATGAGAGTTTTCGAAGGGGTTGCCATATACATCCTCGCCACGATGATAGCGGCGACCCACGCCATCGGGCCTCAGCACGTCTACATCGCTTCTCTCACGACCAAAATCGCGCGCGACTTGCTGCTCTTCAGCGATCTGCTCTGGCGTAAAGAGTTTCGTACCATCAACCAGCTCGAACTTTTCTACAAAACCACGCGGATAAGGAATGAATCCCGCAATGACATCACCTACTGCTAACTCGATTGGGAAGTTTGGCCGCGTGATCTTCAAATTGAAGGTGAAGTCACGACGTAAATTATCGGTCTCGACTACCCCCGTCATGTTCTGCAAACCATCGATGAAGTAATTCGGTGGCTGTATCGTCATCAAGCTGATGTCAGGCGGCGTTCGCAAGGCGAATGCAGCCTGAACCGTGACGATACCGAGGCCGAAATTTGAAACCATGGTTTGCAAACTAGCGAGGCGCTGTACTTCCTCAGGCTCGTGAAACGTCACCGTCGTATCTGCTGGGTCGGGCCCGCCATTCCACAAGAAAGTTGCGCGCAGTAAAGACTTCATTGCAAAGCCATACTGGTTACCGATCACGAGCGGCAAACAAAAATAGGCGTGGCGTGAAAACCAATCGCGTTTGTTATCGCCTCGAAGATTAAAATAAACCTCGTCCTGGCGACCGCGATAAAAGTCGTCATAAGGAATCGCCGCGATCGTATCTTCGGGGACTTTGATCATCATCGCCTCTCAGAAGTCATATCGCTTCGACTCGTCAAACGTGATGAACGAGGCGATCGTATGACGCATCCCGCCGGTAACTCGACGGACGCCGTGCAGATAACGTAGTGTCCCCGGGAAAGTGATCAAAGTGCCCGGTAACGGCTTCAGTTCGATATTCAAATTCGGGAAGTAGATCGTCCCGCCATCATAGTCGTCATTTAGGTAAATCACGGAAGCGAAGTCGCGCCACGGGAACGGGTGCGGAATGCCATCCGGATTCTCGCTGTCAGCATGGGGATGCAATTCATAGCCCGACGGCCATCGAGCAAAATTCACCAAATCGGCAAACAAGGGTGGCTGCGAGCCGAGGTGCGCCTCAAGCGCGCTGTGGAGGGTCATCACCACTCGATCACGGATATCTCGAAAAGAACCCAGTATCGACTGGTGCGCGAGGCGATCCGGAGTCAAGGTTCGCCCACTCCAGTAGTCGGCGGAGAGATCAAAAGACCCAAAGTCCGCATGATCCGAGTTCAGAAAGGCGAGTAACTCTTGACACTCATCTCTCTGGAGAAAGTTTTCGACTATCAGCGGAAAGACGGGCAGTGCGTCAATATCGGCGCGGGATGCCCTCATGACCCCGACTCAGAACTCGGCTCGACGCCCGGCGCGGCGTTGTTCGCCACGTCCTTGGCGCGAATCTGCGCTACCTTCTCGGTCAACGCGCGCTCCATCACTTCGAGCGCCGCACCTTCAGGCCATCCCAACTTGATCATCGCATCAAGCAACTTATCCGGAGTCTGTCCCAACTCAGTCTGCGTGATGATCCATCGACGCAGCTCGGGGGTTACCTTGGCGTGAGTCCGCATACGAGTTACTCCGGTGGCTTTCCCGGAGGCCAATGGAGCGCTGTTGCACGGCGCTTGGATCGAAAAATCGGATAGAGAAACTGGGTTGCCCAGGGCTCGTGGCCGTGCTCTCGGTCATCGGCGAGGCCGTATTCGGCAGGGTACCTTCGGGTGATATGCGCCGTTCCGAAGATGATGTCCCAAAGAAAAAGCAAATTTCCGAAGTTTCCCGTGTAGTGACCGACACCATCATCTTGAGTCAAAGCGTGGTGAGCGTAGTGGGTTGCGGGCGTGGAGATGGTGCGCTCCAAAACCCACATCAAAGGTCGAGTCATAGGCCACTGATAAAGCTTTTCGTCCCAACGAACGCTGGAGTGAGCGCCGATGATGACCGTAACCTTGACGATGGCGTATGCCACGTAAACCCAACCGAAGCCGAGAAAAATCAAAAGCCCGCTCAGCCACAGACCAGGCATCATCGCGTAATAAAAGGCGTTGTTGCGATAGACCACCCGTACGCTCATATAGCTGGCGGAATGATGCGCTCGGTGCAATGGCCAAAAGCGGCTGGTGTGCGACAACCGATGCCACCAGTACTGCGTCAAGTCATCCGCGACCAACAGGGTCAACAGCATCCCCCACCAAGGCCAGTCGGCAAGCGCGCCTTGGTAATCCGGGATCAGCACGGAGGCCAGACCCGTTGACGCGGCAAGCACCCCGAGAGAGATCAGGGGGAACAAAAGCGTGACAGCCACGTCCAACCGGTTGTCCTCGCGTGAAGCCTGCCGAGGGAAAAACCGCCCGCGCGCGAGCTCCATCGCGATGAAACTCACCAAGACGGAGGCCGTGACAGCCGTCTGAACTGATTGAGGATCCATGGGTCAGAAGTATACCCCGGCACCAGTGGCTCTCCGCTAAAATCCCCCTATGTCTTCTTTAAGCCCCACCACCCTGCAAATCATCGCTGCCGTCCTGTTTGCGGTCGCGATCATCCACACCTTTTCGACGAAGTATTTCGAACACCTCGCACATACCCGACCGGCCCATAGCGGCCTGTGGCACCTGCTAGGCGAAGTCGAGATCGTCTTCGGTTTTTGGGCGCTGGTATTGGCGGTCACGATGGTGCTGATCGATGGCACCGACTCGATGAAGGAATACGTCAACTCGCGAAACTTCACCGAACCGTTGTTCGTATTCGTCATCATGGTCGTCGCCGCGACACGACCGATCCTTCAGACGTCCAAGCAACTCGTTGAAGTGCTCGCCAAGCTGATCCCAGGCAAAGGCGGTATTTCCACCTACTTCATTGTTCTAACGGTCGTGCCGCTGCTCGGCTCGTTCATCACCGAGCCTGCTGCCATGACGCTGGCGGCATTGATGCTGGCGGATAAGTTTTTTTCGAAAGATATTTCATCCAAGCTTAAATACGCGACGATCGGCGTCCTATTCGTCAACATTTCGATCGGCGGCACGCTGACGGCCTATGCGGCACCGCCGGTGCTGATGGTGGCTGGCACCTGGAACTGGGATACGGCGTTCATGCTCACCCATTTCGGCTGGAAAGCGGCCATCGCCGTCTTCATCAACGGCATTGCCGTGACACTGCTTTTCGCCAAGGAATTGGCGCAGGTTTCGACAGCCAAAAGCCCCTCCTCGGAAAGTCCGACGGTACCGATGCCGCTCGTCTTGATTCATATCGCGATCTTGGCTGGTATTGTCCTGTTTGCGCATTACCCGCCACTCTTCATCGGGCTCTTCCTGTTGTTCATGGGAATCGCCACGGCTTATTCGGCCCATCAGGATCGCTTGATCCTGCGTGAAGGCCTGCTGGTCGCCTTCTTTTTGGGCGGGCTCGTCGTGCTGGGCGGACAGCAGCAATGGTGGCTGCAACCGCTACTTGTGAACATGAGCAGCGATGCGGTTTTCTATGGCGCTACTGCACTGACAGCCATCACCGACAATGCGGCATTGACCTATCTCGGGTCATTGGTTGAGGGACTCTCCGACGAGTTCAAATACTCACTCGTAGCGGGCGCCGTGACCGGTGGTGGCTTGACCATCATCGCCAATGCGCCAAACCCGGCGGGCGTTGCGATCCTGCGACGTTACTTTGATGAAGGTGCAGTCAGTCCGATAGGCTTGCTCGTGTCGGCGCTGCTGCCGACCCTCGTTGCCCTGTTGGCGTTTCGCTATCTTTGATCATCGCTAGCAAATCAGCTGCTTCGCTGACGGAGTTGGTCAGGTGACTGCTAGCGTCCTGCCCGAGCACGACGGCGCGATGCAAGCCGCGTAGTGCGGCCGCGAAGTCCTGATAGCCTGCGGCGAACTGCCGACTGAAGTCGTCGCGGGCAGCGATGCTCAAAGCGCGCACCGAGCGCTGCGTCTCAGAATGAATTCGATAGAGCGTTGACCTGCTCTCATCGCTCATCGAAATGGATTCACTCCCCGCGATGGCGGTAGACCACCGAGTCAACTCAGCTAGGTTGCGCTCGGCGGATTTGATGAGCTTGTCGGTCGCCGACGGCGCCGAATGGGCGGGCATGGAGCACATCAGCAGCAAAATCGCTGCAAGGCGGCTGACTCGAGTCATGGCGGTCCTCATTAAAACCCGACCCGCAGGCGCCTCGGCCTGCGGATCGGGAAACTGCTAGGTCATTGAATCGAGCGAATCAGCCCGCTCAAGCGCCAAGTTACGGTAGGCCCTCCCGATCCGCCAATCCGGGCTGGCCCTTACCTCTACGCCCGATGATTGAACGGACTCCGATCGACGCCTAAGCTGGCTTGCGATGCCCCACGCCGATATACGCACCTCATCGATAACGCCGCTTGTTCGTGCAACGCCGTGGCTGATCGCCCTGTATTTCATCGCGCATGTGGCACTCGATGCCGTCAGCTACGTGCAGCCTGTTCTCAAGCTTGGTATCACGCCGCTGTCGCCACAGACCGGGTTGGTGCTCGCCTTCCTCTATGCCTATCGCGGCAACTTTTGGTGGGTCGCTGCCGCGTTTTTAGTCTCGGAAGTTGTCATCCGAGGCATTCCGATGCACTCCTGGATATTGCCGCTGCAAGCGATCAGCATCACGGCCGTGTACCAGTTCGCAGCGTGGCTGCTACGAAAAAAGGTACCGATGGAAGGTGTCGCCACACTCAGTGGCACACTGAAGTTCATCGCCGTGGCATCGGTGACAGCGATCATCGCAGGCACTGTCAGCGTCGGGCTTTACACGCTTTCAAACCTCATCCCGGCAGATCAGTTTTCCTCGGCACTCGCGCGATTTTGGGTAGGCGATCTGAACGGTATCCTGCTGCTCGCTCCGCTGCTAATACGATTTGCGGATACTCCGCTGCTACTGCGGGCGATCCTCTCGCGTCCGGCCGCGTTCATAGGCGTACTGTTTGGATTATTTGCCGCGTTCACACTCGTCTTCCTGGTCGGCAATCCAGGCGATTTGCGGTTCTTCTATCTATTCTTTGTCCCCGCTATCTCGGCGGCGCTCATCTGGGGCGTACCAGGCTTTCTCATTGCTGCACTGGCTCTACAAATCAGCTTGGTAGCAGGCGTGCAGCGCCTCGCGGAAGTCGCGCCCCTCGTCGATCTGCAGTTCTTGATGTCGACGCTGCTGGTGACGGGATTGGCTCTAGGCGCGGTGGTCACTGAGCGCGAAAACTCTGCTCGCTTGGCATTGCGGCGCGAAAAGCAATTGCGTGATAGTGAGTCCAACTTGGCGCGCGCCTCACGCGCGGCGACGACTGGCGAGCTCGCCTCCACACTAGCGCATGAACTTAATCAGCCGATGACGGCACTTGTAAGCTATCTCCGTGCAAGTGAAATCATGATGGCAGATGGCGGTCGTAATGACGCGCGCCTCGCACCCACACTTCGAAAAGCAGCCGATGAAGCACTGCGCGCGTCGGATATCTTGCGGCGCTTGCGTAATTTCTATGCCGGACGAGATCCACAACTTGAGTCACTCGACTTGCAACCAATCATCGAGAAACTCGTCGAGGCGTTGCGCCGATCGGAGCGTGCTGGCGTCGAGTCCATCGTGATACGTATCGATCATGACCTGCCGGCCGTCAACGGAGACCGAGTCTTCATCGAAGTGATCCTCTCGAACTTGCTGGCGAATGCACTTGATGCCACAGCAGAGCAACCGAACGCCATTATCGAAATTGCGGCTTGTCGATCTGGCAAGACCATCCACTTATCGGTGGATGACAATGGTCGTGGCATGTCAGAACAGATACGTCGTGACCTCTTCAAGGCGTTCGTCACTTCTAAGGCCGACGGCCTCGGCGTCGGCCTCGCTGTCAGTCGGTCTCTCGCCGAAGCCTGCGGCGGGGAACTTCTGCTCGCCGAATCGAGTCTTGGAGGAGCGAAGCTCGAACTTGTTCTACCGATTGATACTGTACGCAGAGAGTCACCATGAAAATCGATCCGACGATCTATCTCATCGACGATGACGCGGCCATTCGCGATGCACTGATGCTCTTGTTGAACCTCAGGGGGATGAGTGCGGAGGCGTTCTCTAGCGCTGAATATGCGCTCGCCAAGCTTAATCGTGAATCGCGCGGCTGCGTGCTGACGGATCTACGCATGCCAGGCATGTCTGGGTTAGAGCTCCTAGCCGAGATCAATGCGCGGGAAATCAGTCTGCCGGTCGTACTACTGACGGCGCATGGCGATGTGGCCACCACGCGCGCCGCTTTACGCGGCGGCGCTTTCGACTTTCTCGAGAAGCCGATTGATGAAGACATTCTCGTCGATGTACTGACTCACGCGATTTCGGAGGATGCGCGAGGGCATCAAAAACGCCTGCAGACAGAAACGCAACTTGCGCGTATCAACACGCTAACGCAACGAGAGCGCCAGGTGCTGACCCTACTCGGCAGAGGTCTTCAAAATCGCGAAATTGCCATCGAGTTATCCATCAGTCCGCGCACGGTAGAGGTTTACAAGGCACGGATGATGGAGAAACTCGACTGCTCGAGCATCGCAGACGTCGTCAAAATGAGCCTGCTACTCGATAGCCCAGGTCACGGCTAACTTACGACTCGAGCAAGCTTCGAAGCATCCAAGCCGTTTTTTCGTGAACCTCGAGACGCTGCGTTAGCAGATCCGCGGTCGGCTGATCGTCGGCGGCGCTCACGATCGGGAAGAGTCTGCGAGCCGTCCGCGCCGTCGCCTCCTGAGCCGTCACGAGGTGACGAATCATGTCGTTAGCGGAGGGAACACCTTCGACCTCCTTGATGGATGCGAGCTTCGCAAACTGTCGATAGGTGCCGGGTGCAGGATAACCAAGAGCACGAATACGTTCGGCGATCAGATCCAATGCTGTCCACTGCTCCGTGTACTGGGTCATGAACATCTGATGCAGGCTATTGAACTGCGGACCCGTCACGTTCCAGTGGAAATTATGAGTCATCTGATAAAGCGTGTAGCTGTCGGCGAGTAACTCGGCGAGTCCATCGACGATTTTCTTGCGATCGGACGACTTGATACCGATATCGATACCGGGGCTTTTTGTCTTGGCTTTTTTCATTTGCTGACTCCTTGAAACCGCGAAGTTTAAACTAGCCGACATGCGATCGATCTTCATTGGCATTTATGCGTACTTGGCACTGTTCTTGGCGCCGGCTGTCATCGCCGCTCCGCTGCAAACCGGCCTCGATCGTCTCGTCGCAACGGACTTTGCTGCGCTGAAAGATAAAAAAGTCGGCTTAATCACCAATCCGACCGGAGTGGATCGGCAATTACGCAGCACCGTCGACATCCTCGCCGCCAGCAAGGCGATTCGACTGGTCTCGCTCTTCGGTCCAGAGCACGGCCTGCGAGGCGATCACTCCGCCGGAGACAAAGTTGCTGACAGCATCGACCCCGTCACACAGCTGCCGGTTCATTCACTCTATGGCTCGCAGCGCAAACCCACCGCGACGATGCTCGCCGGCCTCGATGCCTTGGTCTTCGACATACAAGACATCGGCGTACGCTCCTACACCTACATCGCCACGCTCGGCCTCGCAATGGAAGCCGCTGCTGAAAACGGCGTTGAGTTCGTCGTGCTCGATAGACCCAATCCGCTCGGGGGTCTACGCATCGAGGGGCCCTTGCCCGCTGACGGTCGTACCTCGTTCGTTGCACCTTATCCGATTCCGTACGTACATGGTCTGACCGTCGGCGAACTCGCCACGCTCATCAACGAGTCGGGCTGGTTGGCCGGCGGACTACGCGCGAAGCTCACCGTGATCCCCATGCGTGGCTGGCGACGTAATATGACGTTCGAGGCGACGGGACTGCCTTGGGTTCCGAGCTCGCCACACATCCCGCAAGCGGCTACGGCTGCACTCTATCCGGCTACCGGCATCATCGGTGAGCTGAGCCCGAGCATGATCGGCATTGGCTACACGCTGCCTTTTGGCGTCATGGCGGCTACGAATCTCGACGCCGAAACCTTTGCCAATTCGATCCGCGCACTAAAACTACCCGGGGTGCAAGTACGCCCCCTTTACTTCATTCCGTATTACTCGAACGGGTCGGGACGACGCCATGGGGGTGTCCAAATTTATTTGAATCTGAGCGAGGTGCGATCTCTCAGTCTGCTGCAGTTTCAAATAATGGAAGTGCTGATCCGACAATCGCCAGAGGCAAATCCGTTTGTGTTACATACCGATCGCCTCGATATGTTCGACAAGGTCGTCGCCGATCCGGCGATTAGAACAGCATTCGCGCAGCGTTGGTCGGCAGCCGATGTCGAGCCGCTCTGGACGACGCCGGCCGAATTCATTGATCGTGCTCGTCGCTACCATCTTTACCGGTGATGACTGAATTTCTGTTACCCGCGTTACTCGCGACAGCGCTCGCGGGGCTCGTTCGCGGCTTTACCGGATTCGGCGGTGCCTTAGTGATGGCACCAGTGCTACTCACCCTCATCGACCCGATCAGCACGACGGCCATCGTCATCATCGTGAATGTCGTGGCCGGTATCCTGCAGGCGCGCGAAATCCACCGCGAAGCCGACTGGAGTATCGCCCGACCGCTTTGCTATGCCGCACTGCTGACCGCGCCCATCGGCTTGTGGTCGATCCACGTGCTCGATATCGAGCGGGTGCGTCAAATCGTCGGTGCGATCGTCCTCTTGGCAACCGTCGCCTTGCTGCTACGTTGGCGGTTTCCCTTCTCGATCCGACAGCCTCTGGGTACGGTAGCGCTCGGCGGATCGAGCGGCTTTTTATTCGGGCTTGGCGGTATCGGCGGACCGCCGGTCGTACTCGGCCTGCTGGCCGAACGCACTCCGGCACGCATTGCCCGCGCGACCCAGCTCGCCTACTTCTCCTTGATTCAGGTCTTTACGCTGCTCGCCATGGCCGCCAGTCAATCGCTAACGACCCGACACCTGCTACTCGGCGCCCTGCTATCGCCCATCTACTACCTTGGCGGCCTAGCTGGCGGGAGACTCTTGACCCCGGCGCGCGAACCTTGGTTTCGGCGTGCCTCCATCGGCGTACTCTTCGCGGTTTCCGCCTTCGCCCTCTGGCCCTGACTACGGGTTTCTCCGCTGGACAAAGCCCCTTTTTTTGAGGCAACTTATCGGCATGGAGATCACCCAAACCAATCGTGTGCCGGAGCCGGGCGTGCCGCGGCAGGCTCGTTTGGACGATGTCGCCATCACGCAGCGCGTGACAGAGATGCAGCGCAGCGACGCCCAGCGCGCCAACGAGCAAGCCAATCAAGAGGCGCAATCTGCCTCGGCGCAAGCCGCCTCGCGAGCCCGCGTCGAGGAATTCAAAGAGTCTCTACGCAGCGCCAACGAGCGTTTGGCGGCCAAGGGACGTGAAATCAACATCGGTTACGACAAATCGTCCGCCACCGTCGTCGTGACGGTTTCGGACCGCGAAACCGGCGATACCGTGCGGCAGATTCCGCCTGAGGCCGCGATGCGCATCACGCGCAATATCGACCAACTCACTGGAATCCTGATCGACCAGAAGGCCTGAGCCGCGAAGCGTTTGCGCTCGTAGTATCCTCGCCCTCCATCTCGGGGGGTTCTGATGGCCAAGTCACGCAATCGAAGTCTCGTCCTCTTCCTTGTTGTCGCACTCGTCCTCGCAGCGCTGCTCTATTGGCAGCGCGGACCCATCGCGCTTCGCTTGGTAGAAAACGGCGTCGATCGAATCACCGCTAACGCAGACCCGATCGCAGCGCTCCCTGATGGCTTGCATGTGGGCATCTGTGGCGCCGGATCGCCGATGACGGATGCCCACCGAGCAGGCCCCTGCACGGTCGTCATCGCAGGCAGCAGAATGTTCGTGTTCGATGCCGGCGGAGGAGCTGCGGCACGTCTGCTGCGGATGGAGTTAAATCCTGCACAGATCGAAGCGATCTTCCTGACCCACTACCACTCCGATCATATCGACGGACTCGGCGAACTACTCATGCAACGCTGGGTAGGCGCTGCCGCGACACAACCGCCACGGGTATTTGGACCAACAGGGCTCAACGGTGTCGTCAACGGGTTTGGTGAAGCGTATCGACTCGATCAGTCTTATCGAACAGGACACCACGGCGAACAACTCGCGCCACCATCGGGATTCGGCGCAGATCCGCGCGAGTTTGACATCGAAAGCCCCGCTGGTCGTCTCGTACTGATCGACGAAGATCTGCTGCAAATCGTGGCATTCACGGTGGATCACGGTCCCGTCGCACCGGCTGTCGGCTATCGGATTCGATACAAGGATCGAACGATCGTCATCAGTGGTGATACACGCCGCAGTCAGAATGTGGAACGCGAATCCAAGAACGTCGATCTGTTGTTGCACGAGGCGCTCTCGATGAAACTGGTGCAGATACTAGAAAACGGCTTCGATCGACACGGACGTTCGCGCTACGCGCAAATCATGCGCGACATTCGTAACTACCATTCAAGCCCAGAAGATGCAGCCAGCGTGGCCGAAGCAGCCTCGGTCAAGCGCCTCGTGCTGCACCACATCGTGCCACCGCTACCACTCGAGGCCTTGAAGCCGGAGTTTGTCGGCAAGGCGCCAGCGATCTTCTCAGGACCTATCGATGTAGCCCGTGATGGCGATTGGTACTCTCTGCCCGCAGGTGACGATTCGATCACCGTATCGCGTCGACCCTGATCCTGAACCGATATGAAAGCCACGATATCGCGCGTCTTTTCGCGAGTGCTGACCAGCGTCGCGCGACGCAACTCGATGCGCTGGTGGCACGGACTGCCGCGTCGTTGCACGCGGCGAGCGGCAATTGTTCATTACTTTCATCAAGATGATGACCCGTATAGCGAGCTACTAGCCGGCGTTCTGCCACAACTGCAAGAGCGCTATCGCATCGATCTGCATTGCCATCGCGTGGCGCCACCTGATAACGCATCGGCCCCCGATCGCGAGCGCTTGCGAGACTGGTCCATCAGAGACGCCACGGCACTTCAGCTCGCGTATCAACTCAAGTCTGATCCGCGTGCCATCGAACGACTGCAGTGGCACACGCCAAACCCGCAAGCTGGCGCCATCCTGCGTCAGCGGCTCGGCCACTATCTCGGCGCTACGATTTACTTTGAAGGCGAGTGGTATTGGGGAATTGATCGACTGCACTATCTAGAGAAACGGTTGCAGAGTGCAGGGCTAGCCCAGCGCCCCGTCGAGACGCTGCTGATAGAACCCCAAGCGCTCCGTTTCACGCCGATCGACCATCCCAACGCAACTCGACCGATACTCGAATTTTTTTGCTCCCTAAGAAGCCCATATACCTATCTCGCTATCGAGCGAACGAAGCGCTTGGCTGATCACTACGGCGCAGATCTACAACTGCGTTTCGTACTTCCCATGGTTATGCGCGGCTTGCCGGTCGGGTTTGCCAAACGGAAATACATCCTGCTCGATACCAAACGCGAGGCCGAGCGGCTCGAGATGCCTTTCGGCAATGTCGTCGACCCGGTCGGCAAACCCGTTGAAGACGGGCTCGCCATCCTGCATCGAGCGATCGCTCGAGGACGCGGCACCGAATTCCTGTCGTCGTTTCTCTCGGGAGCATTTGCCGAAGGTATCGATACGCATCGGCCACAAGCACTACGCGGGATCGCTTTGCGAGCGGGGCTAACGGATAGCGACTTGGAGGATGCCCCGAACGATCCGGCTTGGCGTACGATGGCTGCTGTAAACCGCGAAGCGCTACTGGCGTCGGGGCTGTGGGGCGTCCCCTCTTTTCGTGTTGTGGGATATCCGTCAGTCTGGGGACAAGATCGCCTATGGATGATTGAACGGGATTTGTTGGCGGCAACTCGCACATGACAAAAACGACAAAATGGTTTTTGGCGGCCAGCATCGCGATGGCGGTGATCGCAAGCGCGTTCTTCGCGGTTGGTGGCCGAACAGGCCTAACGCTGCTATGGATTCAATATGCGGTGCGGGAAGAGAGTGCGTCCTACCGCGATGTCGAATGGCAGCGTGGCCCATCGTCGCCGTCTGCGCCGGCTGCAGCGCGTCCACCCAACATCGTACTCATCGTCGCCGATGATCTCGGACACAACGACGTCTCGCTCAACGGCGGTCTGGCAGGCGGGCGGCTGAAAACACCTCACATCGATCGTATCGCCAACGAAGGCGTCAATCTCGCGACCGCCTATTCGGGGAGCCCTACCTGCGCGCCCTCGCGGGCTGCCATCATGACGGGTCGATACCCGACTCGATATGGCTACGAATTCACGCCGACTGCCAAAAACTTCATGAGAGTCGTGACGCAGTTGCGTCGCTCAGAATCGCAGTTGCACCACTCGATCTATTTTCCCGAACGCGAGCAGGGGCAGCCGCCGCTCGAATCGCTAGGATTGCCGACCAACGAGATCACGCTAGCGCGAGTGTTGCGTAGCGCGGGTTACCACACAGCCCATGTCGGCAAATGGCACCTTGGCGATGCGCCGCAATTCAGGCCAACTGCACATGGCTTCAACGAGTCGCTGTCGTTGCCTTACGGCGCTGCGATGTTTCTGCCAGAAGATGATCCCAACGTCGTCAATGCGGCTTCGAAGATCGATCCACTCGATCGCTTCATCTGGGCGGCACATCCCTGGGGCGTTCGCTTCAATGACGGCGAGCTGTTCAAGCCGAATAAATATCTGACCGACTACTTCACTGACCAAGCGCTGAAGATCATCGATCACAATCGACATCGCCCGTTCTTTCTCTATCTTGCTTACAACGCACCGCATACTCCATTGCAGGCGACTCGTGAAGACTACGAGGCGCTAGCTGAGATCGAGGATCATTCTGTGCGCGTGTATGCTGCGATGATTCGATCTCTGGACCGTAACATCGGGCGCGTCCTAGAAGCACTCGATCAAGCCGATCTGTCGAACGATACGCTGGTGATTTTTACTAGCGATAATGGTGGCACTCATACCATCGGCATCAAAGGAATCAATGCGCCCTTCCGCGGCTGGAAGGCAACGCACTTTGAAGGTGGCATCCGTGTACCTATGTATATGCGCTGGCCTAACGGTTTGCCGCAGGGACGCTTCGATGCACCAGCGAGCCATCTCGATATCTTCTCGACGGCAGCTGCAGCGGCCGATACGGCAGTCCCGTCAGATCGCATCATCGACGGAGTCAACTTGCTGCCGTATCTGCGTGGCGAGGCCGCTGGTCGACCGCATCAATCTCTATATTGGCGTACCGATCGGTATTTGGTCGTACGTGATGGCGACTGGAAGCTACAGATCACCGATCGTCCGAATAAAGCGTGGCTGAACGATCTGTCGACTGATCCCACCGAGCAGATCAACCGAGCTGCCGATGAACCAGCCAGAGTCGCCGCAATGCGGGCGGCGCTCGATGCGTTCGATCGCTCGCAAGTGCCGCCAATGTGGCGGTCTTTGGGTGCTGGCTACATTCCGATTGATAAGACACTCGCTGACCCGCAAGAGCCGGGAGACGAGTACGTCTACTTCTCGAATTGAAATGTCGCGCTATCGACGTGCATGGATCGTGTGGCTGACGGCGACCGTCGCTCTCGGGTCCATCGCTCGGGCTGATATCCGTGCGGCAGCGCAACGCCCCAACTTTGTCGTTATTGTGGCGGATGACTGGGGCTATACCGACGTCGGCGCTTTCGGTGGAGAGATCGCGACGCCACACCTGGATTCACTCGCTGCGAATGGCATCCGATTCGCTAACTTTCATACATCCGCAGAATGCTCGCCAACGCGCGCGATGCTACTCACGGGTGTCGACTCGCATCGCACCGGCATCGGTGCCATGCGTGAATCGGTTCCACATCAACATTACGGCAAGCCAGGTTATCTCACCGTACTGTCGCGCGATGTAGTGACCTTTGCGTCGCGGCTGCAAGCGGCGGGCTATCGAAATTATGCTGTCGGTAAGTGGCATGTCGGCAAAGAGCCACACAATTTGCCGCCTGCTCGCGGCTTCGATCGTTCGCTCGTACAAGGTGACAGCGGATCGGACAATTGGGATACGCAACAACGCTATCTAGGTCTTACCGACAAGGTGTATTGGTTCGAGGATGGTCGCGAAGCAATCATGCCAAGGCGGTTTTACTCCTCGGAGTTCTATGTCGATCGCGCGTTGCAGTATCTGCGACAGGACAAGAACTCGGGCAAGCCCTTCTTGCTGTATCTCGCCTTCCAGGCTAATCACATCCCGCTGCAGGCACCGAAGGAGTTCGTCGAGCGGTATTCAGGACGCTATGACGGCGGCTGGCACCAACTACGACAAGAGCGTCGCGATCGGGCGGCAGCACTCGGCCTGATCCCAACGAACACGCGTATGGTCGAGATGGCGACCACTGAGAACTGGAATCAGCTCGATGCGCGTCGACGCGCTTACGAGTCGCGGCGGATGGAAGTGTACGCCGGCATGGCGGAAGCCATGGATCATCACGTCGGTCGACTGATCGCCCATCTCAAAGAAACAAGTCAGTTCGAGAATACCGTTTTCGTATTTTTATCCGACAACGGTGCTGAAGCCTCTGATCCACTCGCGATCCGATCGGGCCGCATGTGGCTGCGTTGGCAATACACGTGGGAGCGGTCGCGCCTCGGCGAACCCGGTACCTACGCCGTCATCGGCCCGAGTTGGGCAAGCGCAGCGGCTTCACCACTCGCCTACTACAAGTTCCACGCAGGCGAAGGCGGGCTGAGAGTGCCGATGATCATCGCAGGCAACGCTGTTGCGACGCCCGGCGCTATTCATCATTCGTTCACGCACGTCAAAGACATCGCACCGACACTCTTGGAGCTCGCCGGCGTGACAGCAACGAATATCTTCGCAGGGCGCGCTGTCGAGTTGATCACGGGCCGCAGCCTTCTACCGGTGTTGCAGGATCCCACGCGCCGTCACCGCAATGCCGACGAGACGGTGGGTTACGAGCTTGCCGGTCACGGCGCACTTTTTCGCGGCGATCTGAAGCTGCTGCGGATTCCGCCGCCGAGCGGCGATGGACAATGGCGTTTGTATGACATCACGAAGGATCCGGGCGAGACCCGCGACCTGCGTCTCGAACGCCCGTCCGACTATGCGAACATGATCGCAGCGTATGCGCGCTATGAGCAGCAGAATGGCGTGCTTCCCCTGCCGGCGGGCTATGAGCCTCGCAAGCAAGTTTCCATCAATGCATTTCTTTTCGTTTATCTTCCCTATATGAAATGGATAGTCGGCTTAGTCGTACTCGTTCTAGCAGCCTGGTGGGTACTCGCAAGGCGCAGACGAAACAAGTCATGAAGACGGTCGTCATCACCGGCGCCTCCGCCGGGATCGGTCGGGCACTGGCGCTCGAGTTTGCCAAACGCGGCTATCGCCTAGGGCTACTCGGTCGGCGAGCCGACGCCTTGGCGAGTTTGCAGCACGAGGCGTTGGCCGGCGGTGCAGCTGCCGCGATGACGGGCCAACTGGATGTCGATGCCGCAGAGTCAGTCGGCCCTCAGCTACAGATTTTTTTTGAGGCGTTAGGCGCCGTGGATATCTTTGTCGCCAATGCAGGTATCAACGCCTTCACCAGCGTTGGTCAAGATGAACTGGCCGACGAGGCCCGTATCATCCAGACCAATGTCATCGGCGCAATCGCCTCGATTAATGCAGCCGCCGCTCACTTCATGCAGCAAAATGGTGGGCATATCGTCGGAGTCTCTTCCTTGGCCTCGATGATCGCCGTACCGAAGCAAGCGGCTTACTGCGCAAGTAAAGCGGCGATCTCGATGTACCTGAGGTCAGCGCGAATCGAATTGGCGCGTCATAACATTCGCGTCACCGATATCCAACCCGGATTTGTCGTGACGGACATCATGCCGAACATTGGCAAGTATCCGTTTGCGATTCCCGCAACCAAAGCGGCCTTCGAAATGGCCGAGGCAATCGAGAAGGGCCGCGCAGAGGCGATCGTTCCAGCCTTTCCATGGCGGCTCTTCAAGCCGTTCTTTCGCCACATCCCGAACTCGATCTGGAAGCGCTTATGAGCACACGTTACCGGATGTACGGTTGGCACCTGTCCTACTTCGCCGGCAAAGTACGCTCGTACCTGAGGTACAAACGGGTTCCATTCGATGATGTCGACGTGAATCTCTTTGTGCTGATGTGGCTCGGCAAGCGCAAAACGGGGGTGGTTGCCATGCCCCTGCTGCAAACGCCCGACGACATCTGGATGCAGGACTCGAGCGAAACTTGGCAGTTCATCGAGTCGCGATTCAAAGATCGACCGATATTGCCGACATCGCCACGGCAGCGCTTTGTCTCTCTTTGGCTGGAGGCATGGGGTGACGAGTGGTGGATTCCTATCGCCATGCAGACCCGTTGGCGTCATAGCGAAAACTATCCGCTGTTCGAGCATGATGCCGGCAACGCTCTACTGCCCGGATGGCCGGGCTTTTTGCGGCGCCGCGCCGTCGCTCGGATCGCTCGTCGTCTACGTGGCTATTTGCCTGCCGTTGGAGTGAGACCAGAACAAGATGAGCTACTGATGGCCTGGACCCGTCGCATGCTGGGTTTGCTAGAGGCTCACTTTACGGAGCACGCATTTTTACTCGGCGGTAAGCCGAGTCTCGCGGATTTTTCATTGATGGGCACGATGTATGGACATCTCGGCCGCGACCCATGGCCTGCACGAGAGCTGATTGCACCGAATCCGCATCTGCGCAGCTGGATCGATCGAATGGCCGACTTGCCAAACTCTCTCGACGAGACGCACGACAGCGCTTGGCTTGCCAATGACGAGTTGCCCGCAACGCTGATGCCAATCCTACGAGTCACCTTTGAGGAATTTGGAGCCCAGGTTGCTGGCATTGCCTCTCAAGTGAGTGCCCTTGCTGCTCACTGGCCGATGGATAAGCGCCTGCCGCGAATTCTGGAGGATGTCGCCATCCCTTTGCAGGAGGGTACTTTCCGGCGCGCGGCGATGCCCTACACACTTTGGATGGCGCAGCGTGCGATCGACGCCATCACCACTCTACCGGAGAATTCAGCGCTCGAGCTGCGTCGCTGGCTTGTCGGCGTCGGTGGCGAAGCCTTGCTATCGCTCGATGCGCCGCGACTAGAGCGCGATGGTTTACAGGCGCGTTTCAGTTCGGCAACACGTAATCGCGGAACTGCTCACGCAACTTGATCTTCTGCATCTTGCCGGTGGCGCCGAGCGGAATAGCATCGACGAAAACGACATCATCCGGAACCTGCCATTTGGCAACTTTGCCGCGATAGAACTCGAGCAGGGCCTCGGCTGACACCTCGGCGGCGGGCTTTCTCACCACGACCAGCAATGGCCGCTCATCCCATTTGGGATGCGGCACGCCAATGCAGGCAGCCATGGCTACGGCCGGGTGCCCCATCGCCACGTTTTCGATATCAATGGAGCTGATCCATTCGCCACCAGACTTGATGACATCCTTGCTGCGATCGGTGATCTGCATAAAACCATCGGGATCGATGCTCGCGACATCACCTGTCGGAAACCAGCCGTCCACCAACGGGTCGCCACCGGCATCCTTGAAATAGCGAGAGACGATCCAGGGACCGCGCACGAGCAGATCACCTGTTGCTTTGCCATCCCACGGCAACTCGCGACCGGCATCGTCAACGATCTTCATCTCGACGCCAAAGATGGCTCGACCCTGTTTTTCCATAAGGGCGAGCTGATCAGTTTCGGGAGCGGCCAAGTGCTTTCCTTTGAGCGTACTCAAAGTGCCCAGCGGCGACATCTCGGTCATACCCCATGCATGCAACACCGTCACACCCAACGTACGGAAGCGCTCGATCATGGCGCGAGGACAAGCCGATCCGCCGATGACGGTTCGACGCATCGTCGCAAAACCGCCTTGAACCGAGTCGACATGGTTCAGCAACCCCAGCCATACGGTCGGTACGCCAGCGGCCATGGTGACGCCCTCAGTCTCGATCAAGTGATGCAGCGATTTACCGTCGAGCGCAGCACCGGGGAAGACGAGCTTCACACCGACCATTGCCGCCACATAGGGGATGCCCCAGGCATTGACATGAAACATCGGTACGACAGGCAGCACTGAATCTCTCGACGACAAGTTCATCGCATCTGGCATTGCGCCGGCATATGCGTGGAGCACGGTCGAACGATGCGAATACAACACACCTTTTGGATTGCCGGTGGTTCCACTCGTGTAGCAAAGCGCCGCGGCCGTTCGCTCATCGAACTCGGGCCATGTGTAAACAGCGCTTTCGCGGCTGATCCAGGATTCGTAATCGATCAAACCCGGAATCGACGTGGTTGCAGGGAGTCGATCCGTATCGGCCATCAGCACCCACTGCTTTACGGTGGGGCACTTGGCGGCAACGGCCTCAATGATCGGCAGGAAGGTGAGATCGAAACAAAGGACGGTATCTTGTGCGTCGTTGATGATCCAAACGACTTGCTCGGGAGCGAGTCGCGGATTGATGGTGTGCAAGACCCGCGCGCTACCGCTGACGCCAAAATACAGTTCGAAGTGTCGGTAGCCGTTCCAAGCGAGTGTCCCAACCCGAGAGCCCTCGGGTAAGCCGAGATGATCTAGCGCATTAGCGACTTGCCGCGATCGCGCCGCCGCCTCTTGGTAGGTGTAACGATGCAGGTCGCCCTCGACGCGCCTCGAGACGATTTCGGCATCCGAATGATTCCTGGCGGCAAACTCGATCAACCGTGAAATCAGCAACGGTTGTTCCTGCATCGCTCCGAACATGACCCCCTCCTGTCGATCGGATGTACTAGCGGCCGAACTCGCAGTAGCTCTCTCGCTCAACGAGATCGAACGCAAACAAAAACTTTGCCATACCCGTCAACACCGCCATGGTGACACCAAGCTCCAAGATCTGCTCGTTGTCGAAATGACGGATAAGATCCGAATGTAACTCGGGAGATACCACGCCATCTGAATTACCGAGCGACATCTGTTCGGCTAGGCGGATGACTGCCCGTTCGGCGTCACTCCAACAGGGTGCCTCAGCATCATCGATGGCAGCGATTTGAGTCTCGGTCAGCCCCGCTGACATGGCATCGAGTCGATTCCCCTTGTTGCAAAAGGCGCAACCGTGCAGCGTCGAGAGCCGATAACGAGCAAGCTCCTTCATGGCGACCGGAACACGACCACCATGGAACAGGCGCTGGTAAAAATCACCGTACCAGGTGAATACATCAGGGGCATGCCCCATCACGTCGATGAAGGTAGCGTCGCCTCGAACGGCGAGCGCCCGATCATGAGCGGGCTGCATGAACGGCGGCAAGTCGTCTCGTGACAACGGCGGAATGAAGGGATTGGGCTTGTTCATGGGAGACTCAGACATCGACGATAATGGTAGCGCATGAGCGACAACCCCAACTGCTGGACCTGCCGATACTTCCGCGTGACGTGGGACCCTGGGATGCCCTACGGATGCGATGCCATCGGCTTCAAGAGCCGCATCGTGCCGCACCTCGAAGTGCTGCGAACCAGCGGCTCACCCTGCCGTGCTTATACGCGAAAGATCGAATCGCCAATACCGAACGACTCCCGAAGCCGCTGACTATCGACGGACCAACTCGACCACTTCGGACGCGCTCAAGGTGCTCGCGCGTTGTCGGATCGCTGGCAGGTATTCCTGCTGTAGATTCTTGGCGGGCCCCAGCATCTCTTGAAAGGATCGCTTGAGCAGTTCGGTGCTCATTACTCGGCCACCGGCGTAGTAGCGCTTGGCGACTTGCCCCAAGGCATAGGTCGTCGCGAACGAGAAAGCCATGCCCGTGGCGGCACCCGTGAGACCCCCAAGCATCTTCCCGGCTGCCTTGCCGACAAGACCGCCGATCAATTTTCGGCCTATCTGCTCGACATACTGCGAGGTGAGACCAACGCCAACCGTGGCGATGAATTCTTTGATATGACCCTGATCCATCTCGACACCATGGGCTTTACCGATCTTGTACACCATGCGAACCTGCAGCGGGATGATGGCCATCGAAGCCCAGGACTGCGGCAGCAACTCGAGAGCTCCGTTAAGAATCGAGTAGTTGAGAATACTCTTGTCGAGTTCGGCATCGCGGGCGGACGCTGCGGTGAAAGTCGGTGCTGCAATCGGCGCAGCAACGGCCGCAGCCGCGATCGTGTCGGCTTGGGCAGCACTCGCGATCGCCGGATCGTCACCCGCGAGACCGAGCGCGTCGCGCAATGAAGACAAAAATTCCTGTTCGGCCTGACTTTGCACGCCATCGGCATCACAGACGCACACGGCCATCTCGTACGCGAGTTGGCGATGCTCCAGCTCTCGCAAACCAGCAAGCGCTTGTTGCAAGGTGACCCGCTTCAGCAACACATCTTGGTAGACGCCCGCCAGGGCGGCACCCCCCGCCTGACCTGCTAGAGATTCGGCAACGTCACGAATGGCAGCTCGCTCGCTTTCGGATTTTTGACCATCCACAAGTGCAGCGTGAATCATGATGTTCAGAATGGCGCGTTGTGTCGATGTATCCATGATGCCCTCACGCAGTTTCCCTGTTGAACAAGCCAGCTTGCGCCTGCTCGCGGATGATGGCGACAGCCGGGTGCTTGATACGACGCTCGGTCGAGAGCACGTAGAAACGCGCTTTGAGACCTTCGACTTTTCCGATCAACTGGACGCCGTAAGCGTGGACGATTTCTCGCTCAATGGCGAGAGGGGCCGCGAACACACCGACACCTTGCTGTGCAAAGGTCTTGACCAACGCGCTGTCATCAAGTTCCGCTGCGATCGATGGACGAATATGCTGCGCTTCGAACCAGCCCTCCAAAGATCGCCGATTCGGGCTTTTTTCGGTCGGCAACAACATCGGTGCGCCATCGACACTCTGCGGAAAACCCCGCTTCAACTTTCGTGCGAGCGCAGCCGCGCCGAACAATCCCAGTTCAGACTCGCCAAGCAAGTGACTGTAAGCTTTGATACCACTGTCGGCCGGTAACGCGTTGGTCGACAGCACGAGATCCAAGCGATGGGCTGCCAAATCGGCGAGCAACCCAGCCAGCGGCGCCTCGTGACAGACCAGCTGGAATGGCGGATTGGCGCGCAGCAGCGGCTCGAGAATCCGCCAGGTCAACAGCTTGGGGACGGCATCCGCGATCCCGATTGACACAGGCCGTCTCCCGACCGTGCGAGCCCCCCGCAGGACACTCGCCAACTCCAGGCCGCGAGCGAAGATCTCCTCCGCATAGGCGTATGCGATACGCCCAAGCTCGGTCGGCACCAAACGTCGCCCCTGCTTCTCGAACAAAGCCCCCTGCAGCTGAGCTTCGAGCAACTTCAGCTGCCCGCTGATGGTTTGAGGGGTGAGATTGAGCGAGCGAGCGGCGGCGACTACGCCGCCCTCGCGCACGACCGTCCAGAAATACAACAAATGGGTGTAGTTGAGATGTTTCATATATCGATATTTCCGAATCTTTAATACCGAATAATCGATTTTTCAGCAATATTAATCGGCCTTAAAATCCCGTTTATGCACCATCCGCTGCCTTGGCATCGCATCGCTCATCACGACATGCTGGTCGAGACCACGCATGACGAGCGCGCTCGCCTCGACACCATCGCGCACTTGAACGTCTTTGCGGCGCAGCGCCTTGCACCCACCGTGAAAGCGGCATTCGAGCGCAAGGGTGTAACGCCGGTCGATCGGCACGAGGTGAGGCAGGCCATGGAACGGGACCCGGCATTTCGTGCGTGGAGCCTCGTTCGGCGCAACACCATGGAGATGCGCCAGAAAACCGGGCGCGACATCGTCGGACGGCAACGAGAGTCTCTTCGCGACAAAGCGGACCGACTCAACGCGATCGACGACCCCAAGCAAAGCAGATTACATCTCGATCCAGGGCTCGACGTGCCACGCTACGTCTCGGGAGTCGATCAGCACCTGATGCAGGGTGGTTATACCGCCGAATGGCTTGCTCGCGATGTATCGAATGCCGCCAACTACGATGCAGGCATGTTTGCCACCGTCGGCGGCAGCGCGGGCCCTCATAACGATGCTGCGGGGCGAGCATTGTGCGAATGGTTGCGGCGTGAGTTTCCCGCTTTCGTGCCATCGCGCATCGTGGACTTGGGATGTGGCCTTGGGCACAACACGCTCCCGCTGCGTCAACTCTTCCCTGCTGCGGAAATCGTCGCCATCGATGTGGCGGCACCCATGCTGCGCTATGGGCATGCGCGCGCACGCGCGCTGGGCGTCAACGATATTGAGTTCCGACAGGAAGACGCCACGCGGACCTCCCTGGCCGCGCACAGTGTCGATCTCGTTTTCAGCACCATGGTGCTGCATGAGACCTCTCACGAAGCACTACCGAGAATGATGCAGGAATCACACCGATTGTTGCGCGGCGGCGGGCTTTGTATCCATTTGGAGCAACCGCCTTATCGCGGGCTCAATCCATTCGAGCAATTCATGCGTGACTGGGATGGCCGTTACAACAATGAGCCGTTCTGGAGCGCACTGCACGAGAGCGATCTGCGGCAGATAATGACGAAGGCCGGCTTCAGCGAAGAGCTTGTCTTCGAAACACGCTGCGTAGCGCCAACTTGGCAGGCATCAAAACCAACAGAGGAAGATTTCGGACGCGCGCCCGCGTGGTATGCCGTTGGAGCATGGCAGGCCGTCGAAGGATCAACGGCCGAGGGATAGCAAGGATATGAACTCCCACCTCCCGCAAAAAGCTGACCCCAATCCGCCGCAACCAACCACACTGCGTGGGCGCCGTCCGGAATTCACTGACGATCCGATGTTGGATCGTCTCTATGGCATCACTCTCGCACTGGTCGCCGAGTTGTCGGTCACACGGGCGCGTGTCGATACACTCGAACGACTACTCGATCGCAAGGGCTTGGTCGGTACGAAGGAAATCGAGAGCTTCACTCCCGATGAGTCGGAAGCGACGAAACGCGGCGAGATCCAGCAACAATACCTCGAGCGGATTTTCCGAACTTTGACCGAGTGAGCTTTGCGGCGTCGTAGCGCGCCCTATTGCTGCAGCTGGCGAATTTCTTGAATATCGGCCGGTGGCTTCAGCCAAAGCGGCGCTTCCGTCTCGAGATAGCGACGCATGGACTCGGGAAGATCTTCATAGCGATCGACACGCCATGAAAGCATGTGCATAACGCCCTTGCCGAGGCCTGCAGGCAGATCGCCAAAACGCAGCCAACTGATCTGATTCGGATGTTTGAGGCCCGCCGAGCTGGGCTGCCGAAAAAAGTCGTAGTGCTCGAACGACTGCATACGCTGACCGGATGGCAACGGGAAGTCCAAAAACAGCGGCGCAGAAAAGGCGACTGTCTCGCCGATCATTCTGGCCGTCAGATCACGCCCCGGCCCGATACGCTGCTTGCGAGGGCCCGCACCCTGCTCGACCCAAGTCTCGAGCGAGGAGCCCTTGAGTTCGTAAGTAATATATTGATAGGGATACGCGATCGGCGGCAACGGCTTACCTTGCCATTCTTTAAGAACAGCGCCGGTTTCGAGATCACGATAGATGAACGTCTTTCGGGATAACTGATGCGCCATGGTGGCAGTGCTCAGGCCTGCGTCGAAACGGGCGACATCTACGCCCTCCATCTGCATGAGCGGCTCACCGTCGGGCGAGCGATAAACCGTCCCAACGGCATACCAATAGACCGGCTCACCACGTCCGACCCTCATATCGACCCATTGACGAAACATCTCGGGCGAAAATCCGTGTTCACGGGCCTGAATCGGCGCTGTCCACACCAACATCACCAGCAGTATCGAGAGCCCACACCAGGATCTATGTTGATTCGTCATCGGCGCCCCCAAAAAATCTCGTTAGTCGATTGCCTTGTTGATCGTAGCAGCTGTCACCTCGGGTCATAAGCATCTGTTATCGCCACATACCGAACTGGTGTTGGAGGCTCGAAGCCGGCTGCATGACGATGGTGGTCATGATTTACGACAGCATTCTGAGCACGATCGGCAATACGCCGATTGTTCGCATCAATCGGCTCGCCCCCTCGCACGTGACGATGTTCGTCAAGTGCGAGGCGTTCAACCCCTTGCATTCAGTCAAAGATCGACTGGCCATTGCCATCATCGAAGACGCCGAGCGTCGTGGCACTTTGCAGCCGGGTCAAACGGTCGTCGAGGCGACCTCGGGAAATACCGGCATCGCGCTCGCCATGGTCTGCGCTGCCAAAGGCTATCCATTCGTGGCCGTGATGGTCGAAACCTTTTCTATCGAGCGCAGAAAAATCATGCGTGCGCTCGGAGCGAAGGTGATCCTGACGCCCGCAGCCGAGCGTGGCAGCGGCATGGTCAGAAAGGCCGAAGAGCTCGCCCAAAAGCACGGTTGGTTCCTAGCACGCCAATTCGAGAACGAAGCCAACCCGGCCTACCATCGCAGCACCACCGGCCCTGAAATCCTGCGCGATTTCGCAGGCAAACGGCTCGACCACTTCGTATCGGGCTGGGGCACGGGCGGCACACTCACCGGCACTAGTCAGATTTTGAAGCTGGCACGCCCCGAGGTCGAGATCGTCGCAACGGAGCCCGAGGGCGCCGCACTGCTCTCCGGCAAAGCATTCGCACCGCACAAGATCCAAGGCTGGACACCAGACTTCGTCCCCAAGGTACTGGATCCGAAGGTGGTCGATAGAATCGTCACTGTTACCGATGACGAAGCTCTCAACACCGCTCGTGCACTGGCGAAGCAGGAGGGCATCTTCTGCGGGATCTCTTGCGGCGGCACCTTCGCTGCAGCGCTGAAAGTGGCCGACCAAGCGGACGAGGGCGCCGTGATTCTCGCCATGCTGCCCGACACGGGGGAGCGCTACCTCTCGACCGCGTTGTTTGCCGATCTGCCGGACGGCAGTGACCCTGAGCCCTGAGCATGGCGTACAACGCACCGCTACCCTCGCCGTATCATTTTTACCGCGGTGGCGAAATCGTTGGCGGCCAAATCGCCTATGAAACCTGGGGCACGCTGAATCAGACGAAGAGTAATTCGATACTGATTTTCACGGGCCTTTCGCCCTCCGCACATGCAGCATCCTCGCCGCTCGATCGTGGCATTGGCTGGTGGGAACAGCTCATTGGCCAAGACGCAACTCTCGATACGAATCACTACCACATCATCTGCGTGAATTCTGTGGGTAGCTGCTTTGGCTCGAGCGGACCGACCTCGATTGATCCCGTGACGGGCGCTCGGTACGGCAACGCTTTTCCAGACGTCTCGATCGAAGATGTCGCAGCTGGTGGTCGCGCCGTACTCGATCACCTCGGTATCGAACGAGCGGCCCTGGTCATCGGTCCGTCGCTCGGAGGCTCTGCCGTGCTCGCTTTCGCCGCGCTGCATCCGGGTCGCACTCGTAGGTTAATCAGCATCTCCGGAACTATGGCGGCCGCGGCCCATGCCATCGCGTTGCGCAGCATCCAGCGCGAAGCCGTTCGAAATGACCCGATCAATGGACTGCGCCTTGCGAGAAAGCTCGGCACTGTCACGTATCGATCCGCTGCAGAACTCACAGCGCGGTTCGGTCGAGCCGCCTCGAACAGCGGGCAAGACTTCGCGGTTCAAGATTATCTCGATCAGCAAGCCGACAAGTTCTCTAAAGCATTTGATCCTGATAGCTATCTGAGACTCTCTAGAGCGATCGACTTGTTTGATCTAAGCGCTCACGGTGATCCGAAAAATTTATTCCACAGCGCCGGCATCGAATCTGCGTTGGTGATCGGTGTCGAACAAGATTCATTGTTCACGATCGACGAACAGGCGCAGATCGCCGCAGCGCTGCAGGCCGCCGGCATCCCGACGCGACTCGAACGGGTCCACAGCCTCGCCGGTCACGACGCCTTCCTGGCAGATCAACCCCTCTTTGCTGCAATCATCACCCGATGGTTGCAAGACACCTGATCACATCCTGATCGAACTTCACGGAGAACAACCATGTCACAGTCCATCACGGACCAACTCGTCGATAACAACCGACGCTATGCCGCAGGGGAAACTCGCCACGACGCGCGCCACCCAGGCAAGCAGCCCATCAAGCCGTCGCGACGCGTCGCCGTACTCGGCTGCATGGATGCACGACTCGATATCGAGGATCTACTGGGTCTGCAAACCGGCGAAGCACACATCATTCGCAATGCGGGGGGTGTGGTGAGCGAGGATGCGATCCGAAGCTTACTGATATCGCATCATCTACTCGATACCAAAGAATTCATCGTCATCCAACACACCCGCTGCGGCATGCTTGCTTTCACGGATGATCTGCTGAAGTCAGCACTTGAAGGAGATACGCAGGCCGGCGAGCTCGTCTCGAAGGCGACGTCACGTCAGTTCGTCTGTCGATCCGTAGCCTCGAGCAGTCCCTCGACTTTTCATGCGTTTCGCGGCGCACCCGAGGCGCTCGACTCACCGCCGGATGCTCTCAATCTCGGCAGGCTCGCCGACAGCGTCAAACGCAGCTTGTCCGCGATCAGAAATCACCCGTGGATTCCGCTCGATGGCGGCGATGCCATCTCTGCGCGAGGATTCGTCTACGACGTCGATACCGGGTTATTACAAGAAGTCGTCTGACGAAATACCAGCGGATAAAAAAACGGCGGCACTCTTCAGTGCCGCCGCTTTCTATACTCGCAGTGTGTTTGGATCAGAACCGATCGAGGTTCATCACCTTATTCCAAGCAGCGACGAAGTCCTGCAAGAACTTGTCCTTGCCGTCGCTCACTGCATACACCTCGGCGATCGCGCGCAACTCGGAGTTCGAGCCGAACACGAGATCCACCGGCGTTGCGGTCCACTTGATCGCATCACCACGACGACCCTCGTAGACGCCTTCGCCCTGCGCCGACTTCGACCAGGTGGTCGAGGTGTCGAGCAGGTTGACGAAGAAGTCATTCGAGAGCGTGCCCGGGCGATCCGTGAACACGCCATGAGCAGCCTGACCCGCATTGGCGTTCAACACGCGCAGACCACCCACCAACACCGTCATTTCGGGGACGCTGAGCGTGAGCAAGTTAGCGCGATCGACGAGCGCGTCGGCCGGCGAGAGGAAGGTTCCTTTCACGTAATAGTTACGGAAACCATCCGCAGCGGGCTCTAGCGGCTTGAACGACGCAACATCGGTCTGAGCCTGCGAGGCATCGGTACGACCTGCCTTGAACGGCACCGTGATATTGCTGCCGGCATTCTTTGCCGCCTGCTCGATCGCCGCTGCGCCGCCCAATACGATGAGGTCGGCTATCGACACCTTCTTACCGCCCTTCTTCTGAGCAGCGTTGAATTCCTTCTGGATACCCTCAAAGGTGGCGAGCACCTTGGCGAGTTCCTTCGGATTATTCGCTTCCCAGTCCTTCTGCGGAGCCAGGCGAACACGGGCGCCATTAGCGCCGCCACGCATGTCGGTACCGCGGAAGGTTGCCGCCGATGACCACGCCGTTCGAACGAGCTCGGAGGTGGTCAGGCCGGAGGCGAGGATCTTGCCTTTGAGTGCAGCCACGTCCTGATCATTGATCAGCTCATGATCGACAGACGGGATCGGATCCTGCCACGTCAATACTTCAGCCGGTGCCATGGAGCCCAAATAGCGCGAACGCGGACCGAGATCACGGTGCGTCAACTTGAACCACGCACGCGCAAAGGCATCAGCGTACTGATCCGGATTCTTACGGAAGCGTTCCGAGATCTTGCGGTACTCCGGATCGAGCTTCATCGATAGATCGGTCGTGAACATGATCGGCGGATGACGCTTCGTCTTATCGTGCGCGTCCGGCACCAGGCTCCACGCGCTCTTGTCCGTCGGCACCCACTGGATTGCGCCTGCGGGGCTGCGCGTCTGCTCCCACTCGAAGGTGAACAGGTTGTCGAGGTACTGCGTCGTCCAAGCGATCGGGTTAGCCGACCACGCGCCTTCGAGGCCGCTCGTGATCGTATCGGCGCCCTTGCCGGTACCGCACTTGTTCTTCCAACCGAGGCCCTGCTCTTCGACACCCGCCGCAGCCGGCTCGGCACCAAGGCAGCCTTCCGGGTTACGCGCACCATGCGCCTTACCGAAAGTGTGACCACCGGCGATCAAGGCGACGGTCTCCTCGTCGTTCATCGCCATGCGACCGAAGGTCTCGCGAATGTCGCGCGCAGCCGCGATCGGGTCCGGCTTACCGTTCGGGCCTTCCGGGTTCACATAGATAAGACCCATCTGCACGGCGGCGAGCGGGTTCTGCAATTTGCGATCACCGCTGTAACGCTCGTCGGCGAGGAACTTGTTCTCCGGACCCCAATAAACGAGATCCGCTTCCCAATCGTCGGCACGACCGCCAGCGAAGCCGAAGGTCTTGAACCCCATCGACTCGAGGGCGACGTTACCGGTCAACACCATGAGGTCAGCCCAGGAGAGGCTGCGACCATACTTCTGCTTCACGGGCCACAACAGGCGACGCGCTTTGTCGAGGTTCACGTTGTCGGGCCAGCTGTTGAGCGGCTCGAAACGCAACTGGCCGCCATCGGAACCACCGCGACCATCGGTCAAGCGATAGGTGCCGGCGCTGTGCCATGCCATGCGGATGAAGAACGGACCATAGTGACCGTAGTCGGCCGGCCACCAGGGCTGCGACTGAGTCATCAATGCTTCGATGTCCTTCTTGACGGCGTTGAGATCGAGCTTCTTGAACTCTTCGGCGTAGTTGAACTTCTCGCCGTAAGGATTCGACTCGACGGCGTGCTGACGCAGCGGACGCAAGTCCAGCTTCTCAGGCCACCAGAACTCGTTGGACATGTTGCTGGCGCCAGCTGCCTGCGCTGCGGGGCCCGACAGGGCCGCCGACAACGAGAGAGCCGCCGCAACCAGCAGGGATACATGGTTGTTGCGCATGGAAATCTTCTCCTTGAATCCAAACATCGCTTATCGCGAGGCGGCCGATGCTAGCACAGAATTAGACTAGGTCTAATTCGTACTGTTAGGAGGATGTTTTGAGCACCCAGTCGGCTGCACGCTCGGCGATCATGATGGTCGGCGCGTTGGTGTTCCCGCCGATCAACCGCGGCATCACCGAGGCATCGACGACGCGCAAGCCCTTGATTCCACGAACTTTTAATTGAGGATCAACGACGGAATCCGGATCACTGCCCATCCGACAGGTGCCGACGGGGTGATAAATGGTCTCGGCCTTTTCGCGGATGGCAACCGCGAGCTCCGCATCCGATCGCCGACTTGGTCCTGGATAGAGCTCTGCCCCGCGATACCCGTCGAACGGTGCAGCGGCGAGGATCTCACGCGAGAGGCGCACCCCCTCGATCAAGCCACGCAGATCTTCGGGCTCTGAAAGATAGTTGGCGAAGATGCGCGGCGGATCAGCCATCGAGCTCGACCGCAAACCGATATGTCCTCGGCTGCGCGGCCGGAGCACGCAAGCATGCAGGGTGTAACCATGTCCCGGTAATCGATTGCGTCCGTGATCGTCTAGCTGTGCCGGGACAAAGTGAAATTGCAGATCGGCGCGCCCATCCGGCGCTCTGGCTGAGCGCACGAAGCCGCCGGACTCGGCAATATTCGATGCGCCCGGGCCACTACCCGTCAACCAATAACGCAAACCCTCGAGGGCTTCTCGCAAAGCACCAAAATCATAGGTGTCAGTACTCTGACTCTTTTGTAGTACGCAGTAGTCGAGATGATCTTGTAGATTTGCGCCAACCCCAGGCGCAGCGACGCGTACCGGTATACCGGCCGCTTCGAGCTCGCGAGCAGGACCCACTCCTGAGCACATCAATAATTGTGGGGAAGCGACACTGCCACCACAGAGCAGCACTTCGCGAACCGCCCTGACCTGCTGAATCTGGCCCCGCCGAACGAATTCCACACCTACCGCCCGATCGCCCTCGATCAACACACGCCTCACTTGTGCATGCGTCATGACAGTCAGATTCGATCGATCAAACGCTGGCCGAAGATAGGCGACCGCCGTGCTGCTGCGACGGGCTCGCCACTGCGTCACCTGATAGAAGCCAAAACCCGCTTGGGATTCCCCGTTGAAATCGTCGTTACGTACATAGCCGCAGGCTGTTGTCGCATCGAGGAACACGCTCGATAGCGGGTTGCGATAGCTCAGGTCTTCGACCCCGAGCGGGCCTTCCGCGCCGTGGTAGCGAGACGCACCGCGCGCTTGTCGCTCTGCCTTACGAAAGTACGGCAGGACGGCATCGTAGTTCCACCCGTCGGCACCGAGCGCAGCCCACTCGTCGTAATCGGCGGCATCGCCTCGGATGTAGCACATCGCGTTGATCGAACTGCTACCGCCCAATACGCGTCCGCGCGGCCAGTACAAGCGCCTACCGTGAAGCTCAGGTTCAGGTTCGGTGTCGTAATCCCAATTGATACGCGGGTTGCCGACGAGCTTCGAGATTCCCGCTGGCATGTGGATGAAAGGATTGATGTCGCGACCGCCCGCCTCGATCAGCAAGACCCGAAGGTCACCGCTCGCAGTCAGGCGATTGGCGAGCACGCAGCCCGCCGAGCCGGCGCCAATGATGATGAAGTCGTAGTCGCGGGTCGTCATCCTCAGGCGAACGATACCCGCTTGATTGATCAGCGTCGAATCCAGTCGACCAAGGATCGCCACTCACCGCCGTCGCGCTCTTGCGCCGCAGTGGGCAGATCTGCCAGACCCAATCCGCCTGAAGCACAACTGACATACGTTTGCGAATCGCGGATGGTAGCGACCATCGGGATGTCGAGCGCCGCAAGGAATCTCTCGAGATTCCGGAAGGAAATCGTCTCTCGCTTAACCCGATTAGCAACGACCGACAAGCGACCATCACCGCGCTTGACGCCGCCGTGGACATGTAAATCTCGAACCAATCGCGCGCAAACGTCGATGTCGATCTGGGAGGGTGTGACAGGGATAACGAGCTTTTCGATATCGCGACAGAAGTAGATCAATTGAGCCGCAGCAACGGCAGCGGGTGTATCGACAACGACATCACGAACTCCGAGCCCCTCGGCCAATCGGTAAACTCTGACGAGACGGATTTCATTGCTCTTGCCGACAATGCCGTGAATGAACGGGCGATCAACGGGTCGGCGCCGCAGCCAATTCGTTGCCGAGCCTTGCGGATCGTAATCAACAATGGCTGTACCACCGCCGTCACGAGCAAGCCATGCGGCCAAATTGGTCGCCAAGGTGGTCTTGCCGGATCCGCCCTTTGTGTTTAGCAATGCGATGTAGGTCATGCATGCCAAACTTCCGTCTGATCGATGACCGATCATATGTCGATCGGACTAACCCATTCCGAAACGGCGCAGACTCAACCGGCCGCGAGAATCTTGACCGCATCGATGAATCGGTCGATCTGCTCCGGGCGTGTGAAAATTCCCGGACTCACTCGAATGACGGATCCGGCAGCTGCGCCGTCGCGATGCACTGTCATCACACGAAATTCATCTCGTAATCGTTTCGCCAGGGCAATCGTCTCGCGCGGCGTCCGTTGATTGCCGATACGGATAGCTCCAATGCCAGCGTACATACGCGGATCGACCGAATCGAGAATCTCGACATTCGGCACGTCTTGTAACGACATCACCCAGCGTCTACGCAAATATCGTAGACGTGACTCGATCGCTGCACCGCCAATTCGCTCGCGATAATCGAGCGCCGAGGGGACCGCCAAAACAGCTGCAAAGTTGCTGGTGCCCGAATGAACGATTTGACGTACGTCTCTAAGACCCACTCGTGAGTCCATGTGAGCCCGCATCTCGCCGAGGCGACGCTTGGCGACATATAACCCACCGCATCCAATCGGTGCACCAAACCACTTGTGAAGATTGAAGCCGACGAAGTCGGCGCCGAGGCTAGGAATGCCGGTATCGAGCTGTCCAAATGCGTGAGCAGAGTCGACGATACAATCGACGCCGCGACTACGCGCCATGGCGACAATCTCGCGGATCGGCAAAATCAAGCCGGTACGGTGCCCAAGCTGCGTCAGCAAGACGAGTCGAACACGAGGATTTCGAGTCAGGGCTGCTTCATAGAAATCGATCAACCCCTGCCATGTCACGGACTCAGGAATCGCAAGCTCGACGAGACCAACCCCACGCTCTCGTTGTAACCAACGCATCGCGTCTTGCATGGCAGGATAATCGAGATCCGCCATCAAAATTTCGTCCCCTGCCGACAGCTTGCCATAACCCGCAATCAACGCTTGCAGCGCTTCGGTAGCATTACGGGTCAATGCGATTTCGTCGGTATCGACGCCGAGGGTGCGTGCAATCCTGGCGCGGACTCGCTCCATGTCGCCTGGGTAATCGTTACGGGCATAGGACGCATTACGACGATTAATCATTTCGGTCAGGGC
>JACCDP011179473.1_pt1 | contig 36754 bp, 21 predicted proteins | sample 7445841 | NCBI WGS metagenome assembly JACCDP01 (sample SAMN15323441, study PRJNA562643) | freshwater metagenome | isolation source: river surface water | place: USA:Blue River Watershed | collected 2017-08-17 | reverse complement strand
CTTCTCTTGGATTCGGCATTATGGATCCTTAGATGTTCTAGTTGAAAGACATAGACTTGTTTCTTACACAAAAGAACAATTAGAAATATTCAGAAAGTCATTTCAATTAAGTAAATCACTTTCTGAATTGATTGAAAATTAAGACGGTCAATGTCGGGTTCGAACCGACGACCTCGCGGTTAACAGCCACGCGCTCTACCGACTGAGCTAATCGACCAAAGGTATTTGGGTATTTGGTCTAAGAAGACCAAAGTTGTGGCTCTACCACAGGTTTTCATACATATAACATTTGCTAGTGAATTAACATTTTCAAGTCTCAATATAACTTTGTTCACCCTTTTCAGGCAAAGCATACATCATTGACTCTTCGCAGGACAAAAAACGAACAAGCAGTACAACTTTTCTTTTATTTTTTTGGATTCATGATTTGAGAAATTACAAAGAATGGTAAACCAATATTTATAATCCAACACCACATAGAACCCCATGTATTTTGGGTAAAGAACGTAAATAAACTTAGTGATAAAGTAATTAAAGCAAGGGCAATAATTGCAAAATCCTTCGAAATAAGAAACGGAACAAATAAGAAGAAAAAATACACGAAATACTGGGGAATTGATTGAAGGTCTTTCTTCAAAAAATTCCAAGATAAATGACCATTTTCAGCACGATACATTTTATAGGTTTCCCTTAGGGTACTTACATTAAGAACAAACAGACGTGCAAACAAATCTAATGCTAAATATGCTATTAAAAATGGAATCGCCAAATTCTTAGGGAGTGTAGAAATTGCAGCAACTGGTTGTAAAAATAATAAAAATGAAGCCCCTAAACTACTATAGAAGTTAATATTTTTATCATCATAATTAGACCAAACTACATATTCAACAAGTTGCATAAGAATAATAGTCATATAAAAAAACAGAAATGGTAATGGAAACTTATATACATAGGCTAGTACAATACCAATTGCACCAAGAATAAATGATTGAAGTGAAACCTCAGCATTCCAACACATCTCTACAATTGAAAAATTTTTTCTTTTGCTTTTAAAATTAAAGCATTTTTTCTTTTCTTTTTAAATTTTACTATTTTTTCTTTTTATTTTGAATTTAGTGAGTTGGAGAGTAATTTTGCATCATCCAACTATTCTTCAAAGAACCAACTCCTTAAGCGGTCTTGATGTAGTGACGGTTGAGGTAGCGTTGGAGGTTGAAGTAAGTGAGTTGTTCACCTTCAGGGGCGTTGAGCAACTTCTTGAGGGAAGCATCAGGCTTGATGTCATGCTTATTCTTGAGGTTCTTTTCCTTGATGTAGGAGTTGACAGCCTTGGTGACTTCAGAGCGGCTCATCTGAGAACCAGTGGCCTTACCGAGGAAGCGGCAGAGTTCATCAGAGATGGCAGTGGGGCGCTCAAAGATGGAGGGAGCACGCTTGACTTCATTACCATTCTCATCGACTTTCGCGCGGCGTTTACGCTTGCGAGCATCTTTGATTTCACGGTGAACACGCTTTTCGAGTTTCTTAACCTGAGCAACCATGGCAGAGGCAGTCTCACGAAGAGTGTTGAGGTTACCGAGGAGAGCCTTGAGGTCTTCATCAAGAGAAGTGGCAGGAGCAGCGGTAGTAGGAGCGGCATCAGCGACAGGGGCTGAGACAGGGGCAACTACAACAGGAGCAGTAACAACAGTGGCAGTTGCAGTGGTAGAGGCAGAAGGAGAGGCCTTGCGGGCAACAACTTTCTTGGTCTCAGAGGCAACAGGGGCAGGAGCAGGGGCAGCAACCGGCTCAGGGGCGGCGGCGGTCTTGGTGGCCTTCTTGGTGGTCTTGGCAGGGGCAGTAGAACTCATTATATTCGTAGTCGGGGTATTCTGAGAAGACATTTTACGCACTACCCTATTTTGTGTCGGAGCAGCCGTCAATTTTTTGGAAAACATGCGTTCAAATTTGGGGAATTTTTTGGAAGTTACTTTTTTTTTTGAAAAAATCATAATCAATGACAGGAATATAATTGCAATGCGTAATTTATGCGATAAATTATACTTTATTGTTCTTTCTATTTTCTCCGGTAAAGACTCATTAGAAAAGGGGATGGAGGATGAAGATGGATCTTCTGTTCGCATTTGCGCAAATATCAAGAGTAGACGTCATCCTGATAGGCAGTGCGAACAGGCTGCTTCTCATGGAGATTTCTGTTTCAGACACTGGAAACGGCCTCATAGGTATGTGCCGTTACAAGAGTCTACACCCAAACGTCTTACTCGTCAGAGTGTTAAAGAAGCGAATCGTCTCTTAATCTGGTGGAATCATGTTTTACCCTTGCGTAAATTTCATACTCAAGGACCAGCAGCAAACGATACTTCTCTTGCACATAATCAAACTGAAGTGTACAGTATGGATTCTGTAAAAGATATTCCATCTTTATATTTTTTCAGTTTTGCTGATGCAAAAAAACACATCTGGGCTTTTGATATTCGCTCCCTTTCTCATTTAATGGCTTCTGGAAGACCTTTGAATAATCCCTATACAAGAGAACCTATTGATGAAAAAGTAGCACAAAAAATACGAAACCGAATTTTATGGTTAAGAAATCGTAAATATCCTCTCTTATATGTTCAAGGTGAGGTTCTTACACCAGAACAACATTGGAATCAGCGTGTACTTGATATCTTTATGAAAATGGAAAGCCTTGGATATTTATCGGCAAGTTCATGGTTTGAACAATTAAATCTTCGTGAAAATAAATTATTCTATAAAGAATTATTCGAACTTTGGACATTTCGTTTAGGATTAAATCCGCAGGAAAAAGAGGCTATTGTACCACGTCATACAAAACATGATGGAAAACTCTTCAAACAAAGTCCAGAGATGCTTAGTTCAAGAAATCATGATCTTCACTGGTGGAAAAAAACAAATCTGAATGCCATGAATACTCTTTTATCAAGAAGCACTGATAAATCAAAACAAACTCTCGGTGCTTTGTATATTTTAATGGCATTAGTACAGGTTTCTGATGATGCAGCAGAAGCCTATCCTTGGATTTTAGAGTCTGTTCAATAAGAATTATTTTTTAGCCATTGCTTCTTCCATTTGTTTTTTCATTTTTGCCATATATCTTTCAAACTTTATACGTGCTTCTTCAGCATTGTTTTCTGCTTTCCATCTTTTCTCTAAGATTTCACGTGTTTTTTCGCCCTTTCTTCGTATAGTATCTATATATTTCTTCATTTCTTCATCAGATTGTATTACTTTTCTTGTTCTTGCCTTAGCAGAGACATAACGTCCAGTTTTTTCCTTCATTTCTTTTGCCGTAGCCTCTTTTGTATTTTCAAGTGCATTGTTATTCGCTCTTGAAAAGAAACGCACAGCAGATTCATTAGTAAAATCAAGTTTATGTAATTTCTTTAATTCTTCAAGTTCTCTTTCTTTCTGCTCCAGAATCATTTTTCCCACTTGATTGCGTTTACGTTTTTGAGTTTTACTGACGCCCCAGTTATCTTTGAGTGCATTTTGTAATTTTTGAATTACACTTTTAAGATTGCGTATTTTTCTTGTTTGTGTCTTTGTAGGCATATCTATTAGTATATTCGTTTTTTGGTAAAAAAGCATTAATTTCGTAAAATCGTTGCATTTCCACCGAATTTCATATCAATCAAATCAGGAAGTTGAGTAGGATACAAATTATTATTCTGAACAGAACAGCAGTTTCTTGTCTGTCCAGGAAAATAGAATTGTTTACAGGCAGCGCATTGTTCCATAAGAGTGGTCTTGGCTGTATTCGGTAAATCAGGAACAGGGCAGAGATAACCGCCTTTGAATAAAGTACCACTCAAATCAAGTGAATATCCATAAATACCAGAATAGTCAGGGTCGGAACAGACAGCACACTTTTCAGCGGCTTGGTAAAGGCCAGTATATCCAGACGCATTTTGTCTTCCAGCAATGTTTGTAAAACAGCATTCTGTTTGACTATCAGGCTTTGCTAAAATGCCACTGGATTCTATTCCAGTTTGGAGTGTACCTACTCTTTGAAATACAAACCCAGAAGCACGTGCTTGAACTTTATTCGTGTAAGTGCTTGAATCCGTTGTTTGCTGTCTTGATAAGAAGCGTTGACCGCCAGCAAGTCTTCTTGATAAACGTTCTCCTTCTGACATAGCCATCTTGTTTCTCTTCTATTCAAAGAAAAGTTCAAGTGTAAGGGGGGGTGGAAAAAAATTTAAACGACCAATCACCAAAAATTGAATGCCTACCAACCCCAAAAATCAATCAGTCCGAGATGTCTAGTGCTATTGTATCTCCTTCTTCCCTTGACGTAACTAAGGTAACTTTCTCTCCTGTCAAACTTCTTGAATCTGGTGGTAAGCAGTCTTATCTAAACTATGATGGCCGTAGCCTCGTAATGCAGATTGGAAGTCTTTCTGTCCCTTATGGCATGAGTGTATATGATAAAGCCGGTCCTGTAAAGTACAGTGTTGAACTCTCTCTTCGTGGTTATGATGGTGAAAACAAGAAAGTTCAAAGCATTTACCAGGCCCTTGCTGCTCTTGATGAATACATGATTACTCAAGGTGTAAAGAACTCTAAGCAATGGTTCAAGGCTGACCTGAGTAAAGATGTGATTAAGGCTTTCTACACTCCTACTGTCCGCTTCAGCAAAGATGCGGATGGCAATCCTAAGCCTTACCCTCCTACTGTCAAACTCGCTCTTCGTCAACGCAATGATAAGTTTGATGTAGCCGTTTATGATGATAAGAAGAAGCCTATGGCGGATATCCCTCTTGAAGATGTCCTTGTAAAGGGTGCTCAGATTACTACCCTCATCCAGTGCACTGGTGTTTGGTTTGCTGGTTCTAAGTATGGTCTTTCTTGGAAGGCTGTCCAAATCCGTGTAGACAAACTCCCTGAAAGCATCCGAGGCTTTGCTTTCATCGAAGAAGGTGAATCTGAATCTACCCCTGCTACTACGAAGCGCTCTGCTCCTGCACCTGTTCCTCAGAATACCTTTGCTTCACTCGCCGATGATGACGATGAAGAGGATGAAGTAGATGATGATGATGCGATTGCTCCTACTCCTGCGCCTGTTGTAAAGAAGGTTGCTCCTACTCCTGCCCCTGCTCCTGCTGAAATCAATGATGATGACGGTGAAGATATGGGCGCTGTAGCCGTTCCTAAGAAAGTCGTAACGAAGAGCAAGGTTGTAAAGGTTACGAAGAAATAAATAGGTCTTTCTTTCACAAAAATATAAAAAATCTTTATAAAAGAAGTTAAAAATTAACAAACCACAAAAATTGTATGTTTTTTTAGTGCAGCAGGACTCTTACTGAGTCGCAGCCTCGTTAGTGCAGCAGGACGCTTATTGCGTCGCAGCACCACAGCAGATTTGTCCTACATTGCGACGGTAATCAACTTGGTTGCAAGCACAAGGGGCCTCGTTCTTGTACGCAATGATATTACCAGTTGTATTGGGTTGCTGAACGGTACGAACAGAGTAAGCACCAGTTCCAGAAGCACTATCAATCTGTTGAGTTAAGGTTTGCGCATAGTTCGCAATTGTTCTATTGCGACGAAGTTGTGTTAAGCGAGAGGCATCGTAATTAGCAGTTCCCATTCTACTAAGGAAATATTTTTTAGAAAGGAGGTACAGGATTGAGAGGAGTATTTGGAAGAGGGCATCCTGTACTTGCTTTGGGTAAATTCGCATTTGTGAGTAAAGTATCAATAGGTGGACAAGGTGCAGGAACTACGCGAGGTAAGTACTGGCGGAATCTTAAGTCGGGATTTGTTGGATCAAGAGATGCATCAATATAACATTGAACAGCACGTGCAATGCGTACACTCTCAGGAACAGGAAGTGGTCGTACAATGGCTTGTGTCGCGCAAGTTGAAACGCGAGTAGATAATACTGAGGATGCTGGTGGAACGATTGTATTTGAAATTGGATTTCCACAAGAACCACATGGTTTGCCGTAGAGAAGTTGTGCTCTTGCTAATGCATTATTTGCGTTACAACGCTTTGCATTATCAACTAGTTGGTGTATTCGTATCTGCTCGCTCATAAATCTCTTTTACGACGAGTTTTTGTTTGTTGTTTTTTTATTTTGTCTTTGTTTTTTCCTGTTTCCTTCTTCAATAGTTTCCGAAGTTTGGCTGCTTCCTTTTCCTTTGCAATACGAGCAACTTTCTCACGAAGCAGAGTAGGATATCCTTTCTGGTATCCTTGGCATTCTAACGCAAAGGGTTCGAATTGTTTTATTTTTGGTGCTCTTCGAATTCGTTTGCTTACTTGAATATATCTTGAAACAGCACACATTAAATCAAATCCTAAATAACTTTCTTGGTCATTTGTAAAAATAGCCAAACATAAATACAATGTAATTAAACTATCCATACTTGCGATTCTCACCTCTCTGCCATCATTACTTTTTACTTTATAATAAGAGTGACATGCTGTTTCTTGAATAATCATACAAATAGGTTTCTTATAGTATCGCATGACAAGACGAGCAGGAATCAAATCTCCCTTTTCTTTCAAGTAGTCAAGTGTAATTCCTTTGAATCCAATTAATTCACGGATAGCCAAAGAATCTTCTCGTGGAGAAGGACTGTAAAACATAATAATTCCTCCTTTCTCAGATTCCCATTTTATAGGTTTCTTTGTTTCAATACTATTATCATAGATATCATCTAAATGGCCACTTGCCAATGTTCTTTCTTTTTCTATAATAAAATCATGAATGACATTTCTTAAAATCTGAGGAATTGTCTTTTCAATTCTCTCTTCAGATTCACAATGCTGAAAGGGAAACGCTTCATTCATCAGAAGCAATCTCTCATACACCTTTGTCCAGCGACTTACTTCACCTTTGGGATGACTGATTTCTAAATACATCATCATTCGTAATATATCGGGGTCTGTATAATGAATTCCCTTAATAACAACTGAACGTTTGAATACAATATTATAAATATCGTATTCCATCTCCGAAATATCCGCTACAGGAATATAATTTACAAGAATTTTCTTTGTACCTTCGTGCATACCTACACGATGAAATACATCTTCAAAACCGGCTTTTTGCAGGTCGGTCACAAGTTCTTCTACATCAGATTCAAGTTTGGGAGTGAAGAAATCATAATCTGGTAAATCCTTTTCTGAATAGAATTTCTTTCCCTCGGGAAGTTGTACATTCATAGCCGTTCCACCGTAGCAGACACGTTTTCTGCGACGAAGAAATGCTTCTACAATTTCCAAAGCATAACGAAGTTCTTTATCAGAGGCTAGTTCATAATCAATTCTTTCTTGTGCTATATCAACCGCATTTTCCAATCTATCAAAAACTCTTTTATCAAGCCTTTCTTGTTTTAAAAGATAACGGATATCTTCTTCCATTCCCTATTCTTAGCGGAGAAGTGCTGGTTTCAGTTTCCAACTATTTGTCTTCCAAGGTGTTGAACTCGCAATTGTCTGATTTGTTGAGAAACTGAAGATATCAAGAGGAATTACATTTATTCCAATTTGGTCAAGTGCTTTATTCACAATATCCGTGTCGGGATTCTGTGAAGGTCTAGGCATCATCATAGAGAATTTTGTTTTCAGAGAATCTCTCACTATCTTAATACTGTCTACTGTAGTAACAGCCGTTTCAACTTCTGATTCAGAAAGTAAAATGAAATTAGAACTGTCATTAGCAAGAGAAGTTATTCCAAGATTCGCATTTGCTGATTTCTTATAAATACGCATATTCGACCAAATATCAAGGTTATTGGCTGTTTCAATACTAATGTTTAATGCCTCTTGGCTTCTGAAAGGTGTGGTATCTGCATTTGTTGCAAGGATAAACTTTCTTGAAAAGTTATTCAGAGGAAGAGTTAAAATGTCTTTTTCAAGTGCTTGTTTTGTAAAATCTCCTTTATCCGTTAATCCAAGTCTGCGAGTATTCAAAGGAGAAAGTTGTGCACCAATCTTTGCTAAATAACGAATATATTCACGAGGGTTCGCCACATCAGTAAAAGGGACTCTTTCTAAGTATAAAATGACAAGGACAGGATCATCCTTTTGCGGTAAGGTTGCAGCAAATGCATGGTCTGCTAAGGCTTGACAGACTCTCTGAATAGAACCCGCATTTGACGATTTGAGTTCACCAGTATTATCTTTGAAAAGTAAACAGGGTTCATTTACTGCTGGGAATCCTAGGCTTGTTTTATCCGTTTCTAAATAATCAATGTGAAGTACAAAGGTGCGAATACCTGCTTGGAGCGCTTTTTGAATAGCATCTGCTTCATCAAAGACTCCTCCAGTTACCGCAGTTGAATCTGAATTTACAGTTCCTTTGAAACCAGCATACTTAATGGAAAAAGGTTGAAGAGAAACAAGTTTTACTTCTTCTTTTTGCGCTACAACTTGCACTGGACAATCTTGAAATCCCTCAATTCCCAATGAACTCGATAATCCAACTGCATCCAATCCTTGCTTTAATTGTCCTAATTTTGCAGCATTTTCATTCACTTGTTTTGATAAATCAGCGATTTGTTCATCTTTTGATTTCTGTTGTTGATTTGTATAAATAGTATATGCAATAAAAATAATTACAATAACTATAAGAGCCAAAGCAATACTTTTTGTTTGAGGAGAAAGAGTTTGATAATATGTTTTTATTTTACGACCTATATCTTTAAAAGAAGTATATAGAGTGGCTAATAAAGAACCACCGGGTGCTTGTTTGAGTGCTGTTGTAATTGCGACATTTTGTGCCTTTTCAGTTGCTGCTGCCGCTAAACCTGTTGCTTTTTGTGTGGCTGCTTGAGTAGCAGAGGCCGCTATATCTTGTGCAGCATTTTTTGCTACAGACTTTAGTAAAGATGCCATTCTCTATCTAAGAACTAAGGAACTTTTTCATGAAATCGCTCTTACGATAAATAGGAATACCAGAAGCCCGCGCCTTTTCAGCCTTTGTGCCTTCTGCTGTCTCAGGATTCTCATTATCAGCAACGAGAACTACGTTTACTTTTTTCGTGAGAGTTACTGATGATTCCCAACCCTTTTCTGCGGCCATCTTTTCAAGGTTGCTATCGCGAAATCCAGTACAGCAGAAGACCCCCTTTGTAGCAACATGAGTCTTCTGAACCTGTTTTTGAATGGGATAAGGAAGAATAGGAAACTCCTTCTGACGCCAAGTTTCATACGTTGCATAGGATTTTCCAAAGGTTAGGAGAGCATCTTCACTCCATCCATCAATGGTGCGTGGACTGGAGAAATACGTACACCATTTACGAGGGTCAGATTCTGCTTTGAAGAGAGGTTCCAACTTCTTTTCTCCAATACCTCGTGGCATACAACTACTCGCAATCATCAATGTCATCTCATCAAGGGTTCCAATCTTCGTTTGAATTTGCTTGTAACAAGAAGACCCTGACTTCTTTCCAAGAATCTCTTGAAGTTTTGCTTCAGTCGCCTGACATAGTTGAAGAGGGGTTCGAACACCATTCTCAACACATTTCTTCACCAATCCAGGGCCCATTCCATCAATTTCAAGTGTTTTTACAAAGTGTTCAAGACGACTCTCAGAAAGTTCCTGAGAATTCATGTCCTTTACCTGAATATGAACATCTCCATTCCATTCCCAAGTTCCTTCTGCAGGAAATCCATTCAATACAGGCGTTGTGCTTTCAACAAGAACAGCATCCAAACAAGGAATCACATCCCCACTGCGACGAATGCGAATTTTAGCGCCGACGGCAAGTTTCTTGTCAATCAGAAAGCGAGCATTATGACCCGTAAGGAACTGAATAACCGCACCACCAATACGCACAGGAGTGATTTCTAGACGAGGAACAAGAATCTTCTGATTGCTGACATTCCAGTGAATAGCAACAAGAGTTGTTTCTGCACATTGGTCTTCCAGCACCATTTTGAAAGCAACCATATCAGTAGGATTCTTGAGACTTGTGATAGGCGTAGGCATCTTATTTTGACCCACAACAATTCCATCAATCTCATAGTCTCCATTTCCACGACGTTCAAGAAGGGCTTTACTCATGATATTTTCATCAAGTTGCAGAGTAATCTTGTACCAGGGGATTTCAAATCCGTTGTCCGCAAGCCAAGAAAACTGTTTCGCACGAACCATTTCTTCTCCCGAAAAGACTTCGTAGGCAACAAAGCGAATCTTGGAGCAATTCTCACGCAACGGAACTTTCTGATGGAGTTGTCCATTCACCCAACTGCGACCGATTGTATTCTCTGGAACATCAGATTTCTTCAGGACAAGTTCTCCACGAATCATCACCTTTTGCTTTGGGAAACAAAGACCCTGAATTCCACACGGAACAAATACGCTTACATCTTGACCAATCTCACCATCTCCACGAAGAAGCAACTTTTTCTCAGCAGGAATCCACAATGCACTGATTCCGTCCAACTTATCAGAAAGAATCCATCCCTTTGAATTTATATTTGTCTTTTGAACATACGATGCAAACGAGCGATTTCCTGGCTTCACTTTATCCAATGAGGGCATGAAGACAGGAAGTTTAACTGAATTTTCTTTTACAGGCGCACCCACTTTCTTCAGAAAGGGATGGTTGGGCTCACGTTCCGCCAATTCTTCCTTCAAAGAATCAAAGACTTCATCTGTAAGAATACCACTTCCACCATTGTAATAGGCATCACTGGCACGTTCAAGAAGCGCTACAAGTTCGTTAAGTTCCATCTTGTTTGAATACTCCTATTTTCCTAAGGCTCCGATTTCAATTTTTGTTGAAAAAGGTTTCCATGGCACGTTCTACTGCTGCAAATTGTTCATTATGAGCCATTTCTTTGTTTTTTTTCTTTTTATCCACTTGCCCTTTACTTGTAAATTGTTTCAGAACGGCTTTGTTGTTCGATATAGCAGGATTCGCAAGCACTTCACGAAAAAATTTACCAGTCTGTGCCACAGCACGAGAGACTAGAATTGGATCTTTTACAAGAGGAGGAGCGGCAGGGACTTTCCATCGTGGAACTTCACACAGAATCTGTCCCATAATTGCAATCATCTGTTTCTTCTGCGAATTTGATAACTTAATATCGAATCCTTTGTACAAACGTACTAAACTACCGAACTCTTCATTCATACGTACAATATTTTTTGAAGCAAATTCAGCATAAATTTCATTAAAAAGAGCAACTATGAATTGACCAACTTCTTGTCCAGATTTCCCTTTTCCTCCTGATAAACCTCTGTCTATTTGTGAGAGTGTCGCATGTTTGAATTCTTTTTTGAGTATGTTTTCTTCTTCAAAGAGCCAGCGAATCCAAAAAAGCATTCTATCTGTTGCACCTTCTACGACAGATTTTGAGATTTCAGACCCCGCAACTCGTAAGATAGCATTATCTCCATCCGCTTTCCACACACGACGAACAACATTTGTTTCTGTCGCAACGGCAACATTCCGTAACCAGCCGTCACGATGGGTTTCAAGGCCCACTTTGGGCCAAACAAGTTTCGGCTGGCGAGGAGCCTGTTTCAGCACCATAAGTATTTCACCAATACGATTCTGAAATTCAATTGAATTATACAGTTGCTCATCTGGATATTTATTCACAAGTTCATCAATCTCACCAATACGTTTCTGCAAATAGGTAAAAAGACGCGGAGAGCCTATGCCAATATGTTGAATCGCAAAATCCCATATAATGCGTGTCCATATTGCGTAGCCTCCGCTACAAATTAAGTCAGCAGAAAAATGAAAAGCCTTTCCTAAGGCCACGGAACCTGATTCAGACAAAGCGATTTCAAGCGCCTTCAGACTTTCATTCGGTTTGTAACCAGACCGAGATAAAACCTGTTCTTCTGGACCAACGTCTAAGAGAAAATCCATCTATTTATTGGTATTTCTTACTTACAATATACTTACCGCGATTTTTCTTGCTTGTTCGCGGAATGAGCCCTTTGGCTTTCAAAGAAGAAGTTGCTGTAAATCCGATACTCTCTCCCTTTTTCCATCTGCGAAGGAAATTGCGGTTTTTCTTTGTTGCTTTGTACCCTCCTCGTAATATTCCACAGCCACACCCTCCAGATTGTCTATTTTTGCGCGTATTCATTTCTAATTGGTAGATAGGAATGAATAACAAAACCAAAGGTAACAAAACCAAAGGTAACAAAACCCGGAAGACTTCATTGTATCTTCCAAAAAAGTACTTTGCTGGACTTTCTAAGACTAGAAAACTCAAACGCAAACAAGAAATTCAAAAATATGGTAGTCTTTCTCATAAGAATCCTAAGGCCTATGTTGGTTTCAAAACAAATCTTGGCGTGAAGACAAAGAAATCAGGATATACTCAGAAATGGGATTCTCTTTTTCCTGGAGTAAAATCTATTGCTGACCGCGCAAAGGTGACAGGTATACCCAAAGACCTTCTTCAAGAATCCTATGACCGTGGAATGGCGGCGTGGAGAACTGGCCATCGCCCAGGAGCGACACAACAACAATGGGGATATGCAAGGGTTTCTAGCCTGTTGACGTGTGGAAAGACCCACTACACAACAGATAGTGATTTAGTAAGAAAAGCAAAGCAGCGTTCAAGAAAAGCCAAGCAATACTTTCAAAAGATGGATTGTTAAAATACATAGTCGATTGTTGGAACTATATTGCCTGGATTTGCAGAATCATAGCGAATTATTTGTGGACCAATGAGAAGTTTTACTTCCACTGGTTTGTAAGTACAAGTATCCTTTTCTTTTGAAAATGTGGCTTGTATGTATCCTGATTCATTTTTTCTTTCATCAAATGTACCATCTTTGTTTAGTTTAGAGGAATCATATTCAATATTGTATTCACATTTAGAATTATCAATCTTATATGCACGTTTAATCACTTTCAGATTATTCTTATGAAGTTGAATGACTTTAGGGGCTTGAGCAGCGAAGCCAGGAACAGAGAGCGCATTTCCTGGGAGTCCAAGTCCTGCTGCAAAGGCTCCTAGGTTTGGAGGGGAAGTGCCACCTAGCGGTAGATTACCAAGCGGTAGATTACCAAGTGGTAAATTACCCAATGGTAGATTCGATACTCCAGGCAATCCAGTTGCAAGTGAAGAAAGATTAGGACCTCCTGCTGCGTTCACAAGATTAAGAAGTTGTGTAGCATCTTGAAAAGGTTCTTCAATTGGATTTTCAAAACCTTCCACATAATTTGTCTCAAATTCACGTTTTACCGCATGCAACAACTCTTTATTTTCACAATCAAGAATACATGTATCTTTTGACTCCGTAGTGTCTGGATTTTGGAATTTTTCTTGTATCGTCTTCTTTAGTGATTTATGATAAAATGAAAGAACTAAAATAATCACTATACTAACAAAAATCCATACAGGTCTATTTTTAAATAAAACCATGACTCCTATTTTAAGGTAAGATACTTTGTGCTCTTGTTTGAACAAGATTTAATCCATACATGGCATTTGTCTGAACATCTTGGATTGCTGGATTGCTACAATCAAGGGTTGGGAATCGTATATCCATAACTGGATGGAATATGGGTTGCCATGTGCTGAAATTTGCTTGACTCAATTCATATATACCTTCTGATTTGAACTCTGCAGGTGGGCGACGAGGTCCCCAACGATTGTTTGGATCTACAAGAGTTTGATTTCCATAATCATTCCAATCAACTTGATTTGCGGCTTGTGAGATAAGTGTACCAAGTTTTGCAATTGCTAATGAATAAGGATATGTGTCTGAATTTGGTCTGCTTAAATACACACGTAACTTGATTTCAAATTCGGCTTTCATATTGGATGTTCCTGTATTAGTAGGCAATAAAGTTCCTCTTGTAACAATAACACCATCGGAACGTATAGATGGTCCATTTACAGTATCATATGTTGTTGGTGAAGGTGTGCTCATAGTAAAAATAGACTTATTCAAATACAATTGACGGAGAGCACCTTGTACAATTCTACTATTTATAGTTCCTACTGAACCTGAAGGGAAAACCGTCATCGGATTGAAGTTGGGACATGTTAATACTTGTTTAAATGTAAGAGAATCTGCTTCTGTTGGTATATTTGAAGCAGAAACAACACGTGTTTCACAAGTAGCACCAACACTTCTAAAAGTGACTCGTTTGTGAGCCGCAGGAATAAAAGGTCCACTCTGTGTTTGTAGAATTCTATTTGTTTTAATTTGATATTCACATGTTGTATTATTTACTCTTGCAGTACGTGTAATTGTAAGAGCATCTTCTCCAGTTTGCCACGAGCCAGGTACACCTTTATAGTAATTACAAGTCATTGCTTTTATAGTATCAGTTTCACACTTGATTGGATAACAGGCAGTATTGTCAGGACGGAGCCATCCTTCAGTAAAGGAATCGTTCTTATTAAGTCTAGTAAATCCTGTTGCAAAATATCCTGAACATTTGCTATTGGGAACAAATGTGAAACGTAAATGTGTTTCTTCAAATGCTGTTCCTGCTGTTGTTGAAACATTAAACTCACATGTCGTCGAATTAATATTGTATCCTGATACAAAATTGGTTATTTGTTTTCCTGTAAACAAAGTATAGTGATATTTTGCTTCATTCTGAATTGCCAAACTTGCCCAACTTACATTTCCTAATGACGTGGCACATTGCGGTGTTACATAATTGAAATTAGTAAAGTTGAGTGTATCTGATATTTTAAGATTATCCAAAGAAATGGCTCTTCCAGGTACATAATTTGCACCTCTAGCACCAAATGCTAGTCTTTGTGTTGCTGCTAATCCGTCAGTAGAGTCAGATGTTCCTGTCTGAAGTTTCCATTCACATGTGTTGGAATTTGCTGCAAATTTAAAGTTATACGTGTCACGAAGTGTTGCTGTTCCACCAGTTATTTTGTTGCTCAACATAAACTCAACTTTACACGTTTCTCTATCTGCTTGATGACTTCTGGAAATTCTGCTAACTAAATTATTTGGATTTTGTAATTGATACAATCTTGTCATCTGAACCATTGTATTAGGGTCTCTACAAACATCAACTTGACCACATCCAACTACACTGGATAGATTTGTAGGGAATGAAATTGCACGAGTTTGTGAATTTGCTGTAAAGAGAGGCTGAGAAGGATTTTCAATGTCTGCGAGGGTAGGAACAGAATTCATAACTTTATACGAAGCGGCTTCAAACTTACACGTGTTAGGAACCTTTCGCATTGTAAATCGCATATTCCATGTATAATTGGATACATTCACATATCCTTGTCCTGCAGGTGCAAATTTATTTACAGGTTCTATTGCAACATTTGTCCAGGCATTATTTATTAATCTTTGTTCTGTTGTCTGTACAGCACGATTACTTCCTGATACATTTACGTCTTCAAATTGCACATCGCATTCAAGTGGACTAGCAGTTGTTATTTTCAAAATTCTATTCATTCTTATGATACCCCAATTATCAATATTATATTTCAAAGCAATGGCTTTCATTACATCATCTGATGAGCATTTGGTTGTTGGGCATCCATCGAGTGTCATTTCTGCGCCAAGTGTTGCATAGGTTTTCAAACGTACGTTGGAAGCGGTATTTGTTAATCGATTCAAAGTATTTTGGATAGGTGAAATAATTGAACCCAAAACAGTAGTTCCAAAATTGTATCTGGGAACTGTTGGTGAATTTGTAGTTGTGGATTGGAAGAAATAACCAGGATAAGGTGTTATATTAAGGTCTTGGAAATGTTCAACAGCAGGTATTGATGTAAATCCTTCTGTTAATGAAACAAATGTACCAGTATCTTTGGCTCCAATGCTATCAATTCTATAAGTACATGCGGGTGTAGATAAGAGCGTAATAAAGGCTCTTCTTCTTTGTTCCTCAACCAATCCCTTACCTGTATTAACATTGGCTACAAAATCACAGCGATTTGATTTTGATGTAAATATTTTCTTGATATTTATAATCTTTGAAGTACCACCTTCTGGGTCTTTCGCTTCATTAAACTTATCCATAATTCCTTTCATAATCTCTGGGTCAAAGCAGCGCTTATTGCAATTTCCAAGAAGAGTTACCTCAGGAGGAAGCCCGCGAGCAGGTTGTGTAAGAGCAGGAGCAATTTGAGATACAGTTTCTGTAGTTGTTAATGTAAATCCTTGATATTCATCCACAATCGGCTTTCCATCTTTGTAGGGATAAGGTGTATTTGGATTTTGGTATGTGAATATCGCAGTCACATTTGATGTAGCAGTTTCTGTATTTTCTTCAGGATTGTAAGTTGATTCTGTCCACTGCATAACACAATTGAGAGGGTCTTTTGTTTTTTGACCAACAATGGCTTTTATATTTTTATTCGGATTTAACTCTTTATAGTAATTCAGTTGTGTACGAAGTGTCGCAGGGTCATTACACTTTGTGTTAAAATAGGTTGTATATTTATAGATAATAAGAGGTACATAATCAAGTTTTACAATTCTTGGTAAATAAGAATAACAGAAGGATTGATTTGGTGTAGCACTTTCTGGACGCCCCCAGGCAGTAGGTCTCCATGTGGAGCCGACTTTTTCAAGATAAAAGTCTATGGCTACACTATCATCACGTCCTGTAGGTTGATATTGTTCTGAACGCTGCCATCCTTGCATTTGTACAACTCTTGATAGTTTCGCAGGTACATCACGATAAGGTGCTGCGCCTTTTCCTTTATTGATACATGAAATATTACAAACTAATGTTATATAATTATCACATACAATAGAAGCACTCAAAATTTTATCTATAAATGTTACTGTATTACCTGCAGAGATTGCATAGGTTTGTTCATAAATATATTGTGCAAGGCTATCTAATAATTCGGGTGTGAATTGTAAATCCGTTAATTCTTTCATTATATTTGTTAATTCAGTATTATATTCCTCAACTAAAACAGGATATTTCATAACCTCTGCACCTTTGGCAGTTACATAAATAGCAAGATCTTTTCTAAATTTATCTAAAAATAATGTGTGAGTTATATTTTCATCGGTTTTAATTTCATACGTAGTTTTATCATCAGGAGAAAAAATGTCAGGTAACGCTATTTTCATTAGATACACATCGTTTTTGAAAATATCTTTGATTTCACTTATGAATTTATCGGCATACGCAGTTTTTGGTATAAAGAAAGCATTGTTAAGTCTGTCTGTTGCTGATGACTGAACAAATTTTACAATGGCTTCTTGACCAATTAAATCTCCAAAATAAAAATCAAAGTTTGCTTCTGCATTCAGGGGCACATTTGTTGAGTTAAGTTGATTTGTTGTACTTTCTGTATTATAATTTGTTATTGGAGTTAAATACATTACTTCTCGAATTGCCTTCATGATTTCAGTAGTGGCTGTTGTAATTGCTGTATTATACGTCGTCAGATTTGGTTGAGTTGTAGGAACGGTTGACCATGTTGTCGAGTTCCATAAAGCCCAATTGTCAGGGAAAAATTGTATTGTATCAAACATATCTTTTATTAAATCTAGATTTCCAGGACCTGTAATAAGTTTCGTAAAGGCTTGTTCTGCTGTTTCAAGAACAGGTGGAGTTGCTTCTATAGGATAGAGTTGAACAGGAGGGTCAGGGTCCGCAAAACATGTATCCTCTAATTTTATACTAGGAGCAAAGATAGGAACAAAATCAGAACCATTTACTGAGCGGTCTCCCAAAGGACATTGAACTTTATCGGCAGGAATAGGAGAACCATCTGTATCAAATGTAACACAACTTAATTTTCTCATGATTGACTTTTTATACGTAGCAAATCCTGCAGGAATGGGTAGAACATCCAAAATTGTATTGAATGTATCTAAATCAAGTTTATCGGCTTCTAAATATCCCACAGGACATTTTACAAGTTGATTGGCTATAATTTCTGCTGCTTTTGATTCACCCATTCGTACCCATTCTCGTTCAGGAATTAAACTGAGAATTACATCAAGTAATGTTATTAAAATTCCAACAGGATTCGTTAATTTGATGGCATTGCCTGCAGCCCGCAGTGCTTTTCCTAAGGAAGCACCTAGTTTTGCGGCTAATTTTCCATTTTGTACAACATTACGAATTCGACCAATATAACGAATGGCTTTGAGACCATTTTGTAAGGCTAATCTACCTGAGCGAGCAATATAGTTTTTAATAAGGCTTCCTTGCATACGAATCATCGCGTTTCCAAGATACCGTGTTGCATTTACTGTTCGTATTGTCTGCCCTTTCAAGCCATTCAGAACTTTCACAGTAGCACTCATTGTGGGTCCAATCAATTCACCGATAGCCGTTTGCTCTACGTAAGCACCTACTTGGTCTAAATATGATTGGGTTTCTAAATTTTGAGCAAGATATTCTTTTGCAGCATCAGGATTTTGAAGAAGCAATGCTTGATAGTGTAATAAAGAGAGATTTTTTGTTTTATTATCCCGCAATCTTTGAGCGAAGATTCCACTGCGGATAGTTGCACCAACTTTGTCACGAATTATATCATTTCTACCTGCAACACTTCGCTGATTGAAAGCACCATATGTTGTGTCGTTTGCTTTATCTTTGAAAGTGAGCAATTCTCTACCTCGGATGGCTTCAAATTGTCCCTCATACATGTGCTGTACAAGTTTATCAGCAGCATAACTATTTAGCCTACGCAACATGCTCGCTGTAATTACAGTACTTCCACCACTTGTTCTTACTAAGGACCAAAAAGAGGAATCACCTGATAAAACTATTCTTGATGCATTTACAGTGTAATCTCTATCCACTGTAACAACTGTTTGGTAATTAGCATCATAGGATAGTCTTGTTGTGTAGTTTGCTGTTAAGGCTAGGGCCCAATCTCTAAGTACAGTTTCTGCCGCATCAATGGCTGCCCTTTGTGCTGTAGTTATGTTTCCTATGTAATAATGAGGACGAATAGAAGTCCAAGTTATTTTTTTGGTTTCAAATTCAGGTGGAAGTGATAAATTCCATGTACTGAGTGGTGTTATCATAAAATCGAGTGAATAATAAGGTGTAGTGACTTGAAATCCTTCTTTTACTGGGTCATACGATAGTTTATACAGAATATAAACAAAAAATGCTATCGCAGCAAAGAAAAGGAAGTAAAAAAAATATTTCCATACTTCTTTCCCAAACATTGTCTATTGATTCTTTTGAAAAAAAGATATCTTCTTTTAGCCGTACCGTTACTAACACGAATTTTGTATAAGTGCTTTAATATCATCTATGGGAGTTCGTTTACTATTAAAAAAAGTGGTATATTGTTCTTGTTCCTTTCTCGCATCTTGAATGCTTTGGTCAATAAGTTGTAAATTATTATTTAATTCATTGCATATGAATGTATTTTTAATTGTTGTACATTGATTTGTACCTAATTGTGTTTGAAAGGATTGTTTCTGAGAAGTAAGTGTAGCAATTATCGGATTTGTTGTTGTTACATTTGCTGTTGCTGTATTCAATTGAGTTTGTAAAAAACTTCTTGAGGAAGTATCAGTTGCTATTTTTGCATTCCATTCTTTTACTGTAGCATCAATTGTTGCACATTGAGTGGCACCAGCATAATTGGATTTCCTTGGATCACAACTGATAACTGTTGTAAGTGCTTCATTTAATTTTGTTATCCTCGAATTTAAATCATTAATACTTGCTGTAAGTTGAGGAATTTTAGTATTGGCTTCTGCTATGGTATCTTCATTTAGTTTCTTATTTGCTAATTGAGTATTTAATTGTGTATCCACTAAATTAAAAGCGTTTGTTAACGTGGTACAAGTTGGATTCGATGTGTTAAACTGTAAGCAAGCAAATTTTGTAAGATTGGATTGAATCTCTGCGCGAATAGGTGCAATCGACGTAAATTTATTTTCTAGATTTGTTAAATTTTGAGTGACATCTTTTTCTTGATTTTCCATAAAGATTCTATTTTCGTTGGCAATCTGGCATGCATCTGTCTTCGCAAAAAATCCTTCTACAGGTTTGCAAAATAGATAGTACAGATATGCACCAAGTAAAAGTATAAAAAGTATTATAAAAATAGTATCTTTATACTTTGTCTTCATCCTGATTATAGTAGACAATTAATCATCTTTGTCTTCTAATTCTTGTTTGAGTCTCTTAATGAGTTGAGCATTAGCCTTCTCCCATGTGTAGGTCAAAATCTTCTCACGAGCAGCCTTTCCATGGGCCTCACGTTTCTCGGAATTCAATACATATTCTTCCATTGCCAAGCAGATATCATGAGGGTCACAAGCAGATGCTTCACCACCAACAGGTGAGTATGCATTCGGTAAGTAGAAACGATACTTGGGTTTTACAACCACACTATTCTCAGAACTACAGAATTCTTTGAAACCGCCAACATCGGGGACCACTTGAGGAACACCCACACCCATCTGCTCAAAGTTACAGAGACCCCATCCTTCACCATCTGCAGTACTTACACCAATATCAGCAGCATTGTAAAACATATTAATATCTTCATCACGGAAAGTCATATCCTGAGAAGTTAACATGAGACGAGAACCAAATTGTTCCATAGGAACACCACGCATAGAAAGTTCACGTTGGAAAATATCAAAGAGCCACCATCCACCCTTTTCACCCTTGTCACAAATACAGAGAAGGAAAATTGGCTTGGTGGGATATTTGACAATAAGTTCTACAAACGCCATCAAAAGTAAATCATAACGCTTACGAGGTTGGTTTCTGTTCAAGCAAAGCATAAGGAAGATATCTTGGGGAAGATTGAGTGTCTTTCGTACAAGTTCCTTCGGAATAGGGAAGAACTTATTGCGGTCAAATCCATGAAGAATAACGTCCATAGGACGAGTGATTCCCTGATCCTTCAAACATTGCTTCCAATAAGGAGAGAAGGCGAATACACGGTCAGCATCACGATTGAGAATATCTAAGAACATTTGGCTTTGCGTATTGTAAACCTGGTCAACATACACCCAAATCTTAAACGTACGAGGAATACCTGATTTACGAATCTCTTCCAAGAAACGCGCTACAACGGACATATCATTATAAATAAGAATTACATCGGGTGACTTACGACGGATAACATCAGGAAGTACAGTAAAGCCGAATCCTTGCTGAGGAGGCTTTTCCATGCCTGCTGCATCAATCACGTCAACACCAGAAGGATATCCGCGATAGGTTTCAGGAGCACCAGGAATACGTTGGAAACCAAAGTGTACAAGTTCAATCCAAGGATTTTTAACAAGTTCATGAACCATATTGTAAGAAACCTTAGAATATCCTGTAAATTGCTGCAAGTGAGTAGAAATAAGCATAAATTTTAGTTTTTTCTGTACTTGAACAGGAGGAGTGGTGGTTATAGATGCAGTTTGGAAGGTAGGAGTTGTATTTGATGTGGTTGCATTGGATGATGCATTTGTAAACATAGTACCAAATCCAATATTGGAGAGAGTGAGTTGAGATTCAAGGCTGCGAAGATAGGCGGGTCCGTCAGTCATTCTGAATGTAGAAATGGTTCGGCTTTAAACAATGGAGCAGGAGTAGAAGTATGGAGAAAGTTTCACATATGAAAAAATTATTTCCTATTCTTCCTCCTTTACCACCAAAATCAATAAAAAGACAAACAAGGCAAGGGACTGGTCAAAAAACTGTTAAATATAGAAAAAAACAGATTCCTACAGCACTTCGTGAAGCCGTTTGGATAAAGAAATGTGGAAGAGTCTTTGAACATAAATGTAATGTAACTTGGTGCCCAAACACAATGACAGCCTATGATTTTCAAGCAGGTCACAATATTCCAGAATCAAAAGGAGGGCCTACAAATATAGATAATCTTATCCCTATTTGTGGGCGGTGTAATAATTCTATGGGTGATAGATATACAATTGATGAATGGAATTCTATACTTGGGAGTCAGGCTCCACCTCCTCTTCCTCTTCCCTCTCCTCAATCGCATGAAGTGAAGAACTTATACTTAAATAAGACTGTCGCCGTTCCCGAGAAAAGGGGGTGGTTCCGTTTCCTCTGTTGTCTCTCGTAATACACGATAACCAACCATTGTATACAGCACAACAACCTGTTACGATAATTGTTACAATGACTACTCCATATAAGAAAGGATTGTTGGAATCCATATCTTATTCTAAAGAGAGTGTTTTCTTGAAGTCCTTTTGGAGTTTTTCTTTCCATTGTTGCCAGGCTGTAAGAATTGTAATTCGATAATTCTCTAATAATTGTTTATTATTCAAGAGTTGTCCCATTAAAATAGCGGCTTCTTCCCATGAAGAAACTGTTAGAATCTGAAGATTATTTGTTATCATTGCAGTGTATAAGCGATTAGAATCCTCTTGAACAAAAATGGGAATAGCACCACATTCAAGTGCTTCATAAAAGCGGTATGTTTCAATATTGTTTCCACCAGGGCAAGGTACAAACGTCGAATCAAGGACATTTGACAAATATTCCTCACGGGAAAGAGAATCCTTTGATTTCCAAGAGTCTAAAATACGAACTGAATTCGGTTGGAAGATTTTCAAATGGTCGAGTTTTTCAGTGCGATTCGACCATCCTGTACCAAAGAAACTCCATGCTTTGCTTCGGAATGGCAAACGAGGAGTTTTTTCAAGTGGGGACGGACAACCTCCGCGACCTAGAGACCAATGATATCCTAGAGGAATTACTAGAAGTTTCTTTCTTTGTTCATCTGTTATATCAAGTCTATCATACATTCGTACAACACTTTCACATCCTGTCAAATCGTACATTGAGAGGTCATCGCTACAGTGTTCATCGCTTAGATGAAGAAGAGAGAATTTGACTCCTGCTGCTGACCATTTTTGGAGGAGACGAGTAGTTTCTTCAATACCAGGTCTCATGACAATGACAATAGGACTATCCGATGGAGGTGTATCTTCGAATTTCACCTTCTCAATTTCAACATAGGTTGGTTTTCCAAGAAGTTCTAAAAGCCAATCTTTTTCATAAAGCGCACCAAAGTCAAGATTGAGTCTTTCAATACATACTAAACGACGTTTTAGAGGACTCGGTGGTTTGGCAAGCAAAGGAACAGCAACAGATCTATTTTCTTTGGGTACCTCGGGTTTCGTTACCTCTGGTTTCGGTACTTCTGCTTGTTTGTTACTCATTTCATGAGCCTGTTGAAGTGCGAGTGGTATATTAATTTCTTGAGTTTCAGCAGTCGCCAATGCTTTATTTACATCTTCTTCACTGAAGCGTTCATCATTATTCCACAAGTCACTGTCAAATCCATCAATGCGGCTGAAATCATTAAATTGAGAATTCTGATATTTGGGGTCATCATCTTGATAGCAACCAGCAACAAGAGGGTCAAGGAAATACATGTTCATTATGTTAATTGGATTGCAAATCATATGGTCAGCGCTTGTCCAATACCCATCACGAGCAAATAAGATTTCTAAAATCTTTTGAGCGCCTCTCTTTGACAATACATAGGAGTACGCGCACCAATGAAAATATCGTGTCGGTGTGGGCTGACCAAAGAATTTATTTGGTGCCACACGACTAATGTATTCATTCACCTTTTCTTTTGTGTGTTCAAATCCAGCACGATTTGGAGGAAGGATTCCACCAAGATAGATGACATCCCAATCATCAGGAAGATAAGGATGGGCCATTTTCCAAGCCGTCTCCCAATTCGGTTTCAACTTGACATCATCCTCCAGGATTAGATACGAATTTACATCAGGATGCTCATTGGCCAACTTGTGCCAAAGAGTTAAATGACTTAATGCACATCCCATAATTGGTTTTTTCCAGAAGAAATCGTGAGGACGGAAAAGACGTGCGAGTTCAGGAGTGAGCGTCAGTTTCTTACCTTCTACAGCAGATAAACGTGTCACACGGTCTTTTAATTCAGGACAATTGTCATATAAACGTTCCATTCTATCAGAACGTCTATCGAGATTTATCACATAACAGTCATCAATTCCAGGGAGCATGGGTGTTACAAGAGTGAAGTTTCCACGATGACAGTAAATTGCTCTTCCTGAAGAAAATGTTTGACGTAAACTCTTATCGCAGTACACATCATCAAGGTTCATACGAGGCAAGCCATAGCGAAGTGAAAGAATACTTAATATACTCTGGTCATGACGATGTCCATAGGGTTTACCATCTTCTGCTAATCCTGTCCATTTATCACCAACAATGACATCTTCTTGTTGACCCCATTTCCACGCTTCATTAAGATACTCATTTACCTTGGGTGCACCAAGACGGAACATCATGGCTCCAGCCCAAATTTGTTTGGCATTCTTTTCTTCTCCAGTAACATTCAGTTTCTTACAGAAAACTTCATGACACCAATGTCTGTTATCCTGTCGAGGATCTTCAAGTACGCAAATATTATTTTCTTGAACGGAAGAAATCCATTGCATAGGCCATCTACTGAGGAAACAGCCACTATCCATATAGAAAATGATTTTATTTTGAAGAGAAGAATCTTTCTGTAAATCCTGGAAAATCCAAAGTTTCCAAGCAAAATGCTGAGGATTCCACATATCAGTAAAGGTAGCAGGTGCCTCTGTAGGAATTCTCTTAAACGACATAAATTTGTAGGTATCTTTGATAGATGCCTCAACATCGTCAGGCACATCATGTCCTAGATATACAATAGCCTTCAAATCAGTCATTTTTCGCTGTTGAGCCTGGATAGAAGCCATCCACATTTGTAAGGAAGGAAGATAGCGCCTTGTTGCAAACGATACACAAACAGGAGTTTCTAATTCTTTTGATGATTTCACATGTACTACTGGAAGTTCAGAAGTACTCTTTGCACCAAGAAAACGAGGAAGTTCAAATGGAGTTTGGATGACGCGAACAAGCAATCGTCGAGCAAGTTCAGAAAGAGTTCTGCGGACCCAGTCTACCTTGAACTCATCCAACGCAGGAGTCATAAATATTTTCTTATAGAGTTCTTCGTCTTCATCAACCTTGCGAACTGCTTCAATGAGGTCATTCGGTGAAGAAATATCCTGAACATGAATAAATCCTTTGGTATCAAAATCACGATTGACTTTAGGATCTCCCCAATAGATTGGAATACAACCAGATGCTTTCGCATGAAGAAGTTTTTCAGTACAGTATCCAGGTGAACTACTATTTTCAAAGGTTAATGCAAATTTGTAATCTTTCAAAAATTCGTGCTTCTTTAATTCTCCACCCCCACCACCAGGTCCTGCTGCGAGAATAGGTCCTACATTATTAAAAAGTAAGCCAGCACTGTCTACATGTTTATAAGAAGAGAGCCAATGGAATGCGGCATTACGAAGAGGATTATTGGGATTACTGACTACAAATGCACAGAATTTTTTTCTTCTTTCTAATTCTTCAGGGAAAACTTTGGTGCATCTATCAATGGGAATCGGTTTTGGATTGCGAATCCGTTCAGCATCAGCACCAAACCAATCAATCTCCAGAATCCATAAAGGAAGTCTAAGATAGGCATCATCCACCATATCTGCGTGTGGAAATCCAAGATTCAAAAACACGTTTGTACCCTGAACAGGAGGAGAATTTTCACCAGTGAAGTGTGCTTTAGGAACGTCAGGGAATTTCTTCCAGACTTCTCCAAATGGACCAAAAATGAGAATATCTGGAGGTGAAGATTGTTCATCAATAGGAACACCTACTATCTGTGGAGAAGGAGAGATATGTTTACAGGCTTCCTCTAAAAGAAGAGTGAAGAAGTTATATTCAGGATTGAAAGAATCCCACATATCACTAAATCCGATATGGATTTGTTTTTGTTTTGGTTTCTCCACATGTTTCTCAATAGGTTTCTCAACAGGTTTCTCAACGGGTTTCTCAACGGGTTTCTCAACAGGTTTCTCAACAGGTTTCTGTTGAATGGGTTCAACAGGTTTCACGTAAGCAACTACAGGCTGTTTTGTTAATTCAGCAAGTGCTCTTGACCAACCTTCTTGTACCATCACGCTCACAGGGCTAATTTTTCCAAGTAAAGTCTGACGAATTCCATTCAAACTATCGAGTGAGAAAATGCCCTTTTCTTCTTTAAAATCATTCTTCATATTTTGTAAAGCATCACAGGCTTCTGTTAAACGATTGTCATTATAGTACATACGTTCAAGACCATGACCAATATCTCGCATGAAAAGGGAATTGTGAACGAAAGGAATTCCTATCCATGCAAGGTCAAAATGCATAGGACGAAAGGGTAGAAAACGAATATGAGAAATTACACAACTCATAGGTTCATATACCCAATCCATACTTCTCTGACGACCAACAAATTCACCACTAATATCTTCTACACGCGCATGTCTCCAAATATTATCTTTAAAGAATTGACTCTTATAAACATGGTCTGCATTATGAAAACGCACACGAGATACATTTATGATTTTTCGTAAGTTTTGTTCACGAATTACTAAAGAAGGAATTACACAACTGCTTGCACTGGTTGTATTTGTTTCAGCAATATGAATCGACCAAGGAAGTTCAGAAACTTTTTCTTTTTCAATATTTTGCTGTTTAACATAAGCATTCAGTGTTTGAAGCCATACAGGTGCATTTGCCTCTTTTCTATGACGTTCAATTACACTCGGTGTCCATACATAGGGGACAGGGCGTACAGGGCAACGAGCAATTGTTTCCAGAATTTGAAGTTCATCTGAATTACAATGCGTATCAAAAACCCAGATTTCAGAAACACGCTCCCAATTGCGTTTTGTTATGCTGGTAGGAAAAAGAGAATGTTCAATTTCTTCAAGAATAGCATGTTTGCGATATATGACAACAGAACGATTAGAAACCTTATCACGCTCTTCTCCTGATGTAAACATGTCTCCAACTTCAAATACGATATCAAACTTTCCACCTGGTACACCAGAAACCTGAACTTCCTTCCATTGAAGAATTTTATCTTTCCATTCCTCTTTCATAGAAGTAATATCATCCCACCATTGACTATTTTCATGTGTATTAAGAAGATAAACATCATGACCATTGATACGGAGAGTTTCTGCCACTGATAGGGTCGCGTTGGCTTGACTTCCACTAAAGATTGAGAATTGAAACTTAGCCAGCACACCTATGCGCATCTTATTTCTTATAAGATTCGTATAGTTGTTTTTAAACCGCAGAGAGTTTAGTGTTTTTTTGTTTTACGTTTCGAAGTTTCCTTCTTACTTCTACGTGTTTTTCTTTTTCTACCCCCTCCTCCACCGCTTGCAATTTCAATTGCAATAGTTCTATTTACTATATCTGCTAATGTATTTAGCCTATTAAAATTAGCGGCATAATCAGCCATTGTATTATCCACTTCTTGTTCAAGTGTATACACTGTATTGTCTGTTGCAGTCTGTTTTTCAATAATTTTTTCTTTATCTTCTTCTTTTATAATTTCGTTTTTAACAAATTCTATTTTATCTTTTAGTGTAGGATTCACCGCTAAATTTTTTTCTGAATTTATAAAGACATTCACATCAGTAAGATATTTGCTTTCTGCTGCAAATTCTGCAATTATGTCTGCTTTAAAATCAATTTTCATCTCTGAAAGAATTTGGGCGGCTTCTAAATCTTTGAATAAGTTTTCAATAGTAGGGGTATAGTATTTTTTAGAATACGCAAAGATTGAACATCTAGTATAGTACAAATAACTTAAACTAGCATTAAGAAAATCATACATTGTTGATTTTGTATGTATAATTGGATATTTAAAATCTATAATAAGTTTATCGTTACTTAATTCGTTTTTTAATTCAACTGATTTTTTAAATAAAGAATTAATTTTAGTTTGCAATTCTTTTGAAATCATAAGAAATTGAGTAATCCCATCTGTTTTAATTTTTTCAGCAAATGGTTCACCATCTAGAGTATCTCTATAATTTGCAAGTATTAAATTTTGAATTTCTTCATTCAATTCTTGATATAAACTTAAATATAATGTATAATATTTATCACATCTCAATAATCTATCTCGCATTAGTATATATTTTGACATGAGTAAATGTAAGAAATACGATTCTTTCTTTATAGCATTTTTTTCTTTACTTTCATTATTCTCAAGAAGTTCTAAAAATTTTCTAAATGCTTCTGCTTTTCCTGGAGTTTCTACGCCGATAAAATATTCACTTTCATCATCTGTAATAAGATAATTATCTAAAATACTAATATAGGTTCCATATTTATCCACGACATAATATTGTTTTAATCCAATAAGTATTGTATCTAAATCTGATGAAATGTTTCCATTTATTAGATTGTTATATTTCATAAAATTACAAGCAAGAATCTGTTTATTTCTTAATTTGAAGAAACAATATCTTATTATAGCCATATGCTCATCTAGTTTTTTTTCATCTTTCCAGTCATAGTCAATTAAAAATCCACCTCCTGCCATCGCTGCAGGGAAGGCTTTCATAATTCCATCATAGATATATCTTTTAATAAGGTCTTGCTTTCTTGAAGATGCACGAGTTTTACTATCGATAAATAAAAATTCAGGCATAGCATATTTTGGTTCAGATACTTTTAACTTATCAATTATGGTACTAGGTATATTTCCTTCTAGTTTTTGACGTAACGTCTTAATTATATCCTCTAAAAAATTATTATATGAAATTTCTTTTCGAAAATCTATATTGCCAGGAGATTGAAACCGTTTGATTAATTCGTTTAAAATACTTTCATATTTTTCTTTATTTGGATAGTTAGTTTCAGCAATTCCTTTTTTAAGTGTATCACTTATGTTTTCAATTTCTTGTATTTTTGATATTAAAGATTTGATATCAGAAAGAATATTTCTAAATACAATAAAATCGGCATCTGTTTTGGCCGCATCACCATTTAATTTCGTAGCAGTGGCCAAGTATGTTTTCAAATTACTTATATATTCTGTTAATTTGGTTGATGGTATATTATTGGAGTATAAATACGTGTAATGATGCAATGAATGTATGTACTGTTTAATATTTTCATAAGCATTTTTTGTAGGAAATTCGTCCAAAAATGTATTAATTTCACCAAGTAAAAGTTGTACACTTTTTTCTTTTTCATTTATTGCGTCTTCAGATACGCTTTTTTCAAGAATTTTAAATTCTTCTGAAATAGTTTTTTTCTCATCTTCTGTAAGATTTATATCCATATTTTTAAAAAATATAGACCAATGAATACTTCTACCTCCTAGAGCAGGTGCTAGGTTAATATATTTTGTAGTAAAAAATACATTAATTCCTAAAAGGAGTGCGAAGGATAATAAGATTCTGTCCAATGTTACCAATGCTATTGTTATATTATTTTTTGTTCTATCAATCAAATCTTGTAATGAAACTCCTTCTTCTACTGGAATAAGTTCTGTTTGCGCTAACGTTTTTGTTTTTCCACTTGAAAGAAGTTTTGTTTTCTTTTGTCTTATATATACTGTATATTTACGAGTTTTATCTAATAAACAGAGAGCCTGACACCAGTCACCTGCACGTTTCAATAAAAAATAGGAAAGGCACTCAGGTGTTATACCATCACGTTCAATAAGAGAATCAACTGCTTTTTGAGAAGCCTTATCAATCTTACTGATTTCACCAAGATCATCAATCACCATGTTGACTTTCCCAGAAAGGGTCGCGGTAATAATATTTTTTTCTCTATCTGTTCTTACACTTTGAATTCCAACAGCACTGAACAAATTTTCATTTTGTTCATCGGATACTCCAAATGTAGATGGATAAATACTGGTATTACCATCATCTTTTAAATAATAAATATTTACATTTGTACCGGTTTCAATATCAATATCTGTAATTTTGGTAGCAGGGTCAGAATCATTTTCATTACTTTGAAGAATATAAAAATTGTATGTTTGCTTGTACAAGGCGCTTTCGTCTACAAGTTGTTTAATGCTGACAGTTATTTTCTTTGCAATTTCTGTCAATGATAAATGAGAAGCATCTATCATAAAAACAAAATTTGTTGTTTTTGTTTGTTTTAAAAAAACATCTGGTAAGAAAAAATCCTGGTCATAAGCCTTTACAGGATGAGCATTAAATGAATAGGTTCTTGTAACCTTTCCATCATAGGTTGGTGTCACACCACCTAAAATGGGCAGATTACTTGCACCATAATCTGCTCCCCCATCTTGATTCCATTTCTTTAAAGAGTCTTCAATGCTATCAAAGTTTACATTAATTTCATTGAGCAATTTTCTTTCAGGAGAAAAAGAAACTTTTCCTCCTCCTTCAGGTAAAATATCCTCTATTTTTTCCATAAAGTAATCCTGTACAGTTTGATTTCCAGTTAAACCTGTTCGAATCTTTGCGATTCTGCTTGCTCTCTCTTTAAAGGCTAATGAAGACAATAAACTTGTATTATTTAATAAATCTTGCATTAAAGCACTATTAAAATCGTGCCAAAAATCACTTTTGGCTAATTTTTTAAATATAGTTTGTAAAGATTTTCTTGTATCTTTTTCTACACCTAATTCTGTCAGTAAAGTGGCCATATCTTGCTTTCCTACTTTTGCTAAAGATATATTATTTTCTCCAAAATTTCTTTCACGCTTGATTGGTTGCATCTGCTTTATTCTTATGATAATAATTTTTCCCATGCTTTCTGAACGTCAGCATTATAAGGAGAGTGTCTCCAAGCAAGAGCACGCGCATGGGCTTTATAAACTTCCAATCTATCATAATGTTCTCTCACTTTTGTTAAAAGTGAACCTCCAGCATCCAAATCAGAACCTTGATAATAATATCCATAGTGTTCCCAACTACGTGCATTGTGAAGCACCGGAAATCCTGCCCATAAGAGTTCCATCACCATATAGTTAAATTCATTATTGATTTGATGACAGATAAATGTAGCATTAGGATAGTTTTTCAACGTGGTAACAATATCCTTTCTATCAGCCATTTCAACTTTTCCATCTTTTACAATATCTAGAGTATCATAAATATTCTGTTTAAAATGCGGGATTTGTATAATGCGAGGTGCATTCACAACAACAACACGACCATTCCATCCTTTATTTTTTCTATACCAACGGTCAATCATTAGAAGTGGTACAATAGCACTTTTTTGGAAACTGATATTGGGTTCTGTAATCACAATAGTCTCTTTTTCTCCTGGCTGTGTTGGTCTCCAAGAAATATAGCGTCGCCCCTCGTCAATCAAGAAACTGGGGTCCCAAACGTATGGCCCAATTTGTGACTCAGGCTTTGATAAAGGTACATGATTGAGTGAACATGCGTACTGGTCATGTTGTGCATAGTGGGGAGATACCCAAACTTTATCAATCTCTCCAATTACGTGGTGTGCAAAGTTCATTTCAGGATAAAAAATCGGTGTTTCAATATCAATATTCAAAATATTACCAAGATAAAGTTTGCAAATTTTCGCACCTATCATTTTAAGGAATTTGCGAACAACGGGATCAATACTCATTCCAATTTCAATGTAAGCATAAACAGGAATAGGCTGTTTCAGAATTTCTTCCGCACTTAAGATTCTACATTTGCGAACTTGTTCTGGAATATTGTCTAAATTCTTTGGCTTTTCATTGACAATTAAAAGTGGAAGCCATCCCATCGCCTCGAACATCCGATACAACAAAATTACATTCTGGAACAATCCATTTGCAAAAATACTTGATTCTGTAATTGTGGCTGTAGCAAGGATTACTGCTTTACGATTTAAAACAGATTGAATCTTAGCAATATCAACATAAGGTTTAATATCTGCTGCTGGTTCCTGACCTAAACGAGTCATCCCCGGAAGTTGCTCGCCGTGTGTATCTTGTAGAGAGATGTAGGGCATTCTACATTCGTTAGGAAAGAATCGTCTAAGTATCTCCCGCACTAGTAGGGATCCTCTATGTCTTCCAATACTCGGTTACAAGTAAGGAATGATAGAATCAGTTATGGCAATTCAAATATAGAACGATTAATTTTCGCAAGTGAATCAAATTCTGTATCGACGCTGTACATTGGAAACTCAAATCTTATCACATCAAATGCACAAGGATATATAACTGCCTTTAATTATTCAGAGACTACAGTCTCAATTGATGTTGGGCAGAAACGAGTCGGTATTAATATATCGAATCCTCAATACACCCTTGACGTTGATGGTATAATTCGTGGTGATGGTGCTCAACTTTCAAATATTCCTATTACAGCAATCCAAGGAAGTATAATCGCTGCCGATACATCCACATTGGCAGGTATTATTTCAAGTGGACTTTCTTCAGTTGCTCTATTTACAAGCAATACGTCGAATTATTATGCTCCTTTGTTAAGAACTGATATATCATCTGGGTTATCTACACTCAATCTTTTTACAAATGACTCTTTGGTTTCTACAACAATGGGTCTTGGTCAAATCTATTTGAGTACAGGAAGTGGTGGAACTGGTGATGTTACAAGTGCACAATTACGAAGCACAACAGTTGGACTTGGTAATATTTATTTGAGTTCTCTAAACGGGTCAAGTGGTGCAGGAGTTTCTTCTCTCTTTGGAGTGGTTTCTACAGGATTTTCAACGCTTGCTCTTTTTACAAGCAATACTTCAAATTATTACGCAAATACTATAAATGTAAATATTTCCAGTGGATTCTCAACCTTAGCATTGTTTACAAGCAACACTTCAAATTATTACGCGAATACTATAAATGTAAATATTTCCAGTGGATTCTCAACCTTAGCATTGTTTACAAGCAACACTTCTAATTATTATGCGAATACTCTCAATGTAAATGTTTCATCTGGTCTTTCTACTGTTGCACTCTTTACAAGTAACACTTCCAATTATTATGCGAATACTATCATTGTAAATATTTCGAGTGGATTCTCAACCTTAGGATTGTTTACAAGCAATACTTCGAATTATTATGCGAATACTATTGGAGTTAATATTTCATCTGGTCTATCTACTGTTGCACTCTTTACAAGTAACACATCCAATTATTACAGCAATCTTCTTCAAGATTATTCTACATTTATCTCTGCAACTTCTCAATTTACAAGCAACACTTCTAATTATTACGCGAATACTATAAATGTAAATATTTCGAGTGGATTCTCAACTTTAGGATTATTTACAAGCAACACGTCCAATTATTACAGTAATCTTCTTCAAGACTATTCTACATTTATCTCTACAACTTCTGAATACACAAGCAATACATCCAATTATTTCTATGGAAATTTAATCTTACAGGATTGGTCAACTCCCATTGATAGTTTACGTGGAACTGTTTCTTCAGGTCTCTCCACAGTTGCACTTTTTACAAGCAATACATCCAATTATGCGAAAGGAATTCTTCAGGATTGGTCAACAAGTATTTCCTCTGTTTCCACTTCTTACTCAAAAATATTCTATACTTCTTCTCTGAGTGTAAGCAGTCTTACATTTGGTTCTGGAGATGGTTATTTATTATTTGGAGATATTCAGGCCTCAACAGTAAGCAGTCTAGCAGTTGTCTCAGGAAATTTTATTGGAAATGGCCAGAATCTTTATGGAATTCTTATGCCCTCCTCTGTTATTGTCGCCTTCACAAGTACAACTGATGGACTCGGTCAAATCTATCTAAGTACAGGTGGAGGTGGGGGCAGTGGAACAGGAGAAGGTGTTTCATCCCTCTTTGGAGTGGTTTCCACTGGCCTCTCAACAGTTTCTCTCTTCACCAGTAACACATCGAATTATTATAGTAATCTTCTCCAAGATTATTCTACTGGTCTCTCAACAGTTTCTCTCTTCACTAGTAACACATCCAATTATTATAGTAATGTTCTTCAAGATTATTCCACTGGTCTCTCGACAGTTTCTCAATTTACAAGCAACACTTCAAACTATTTCTATGGCAATCTGATTTTACAGGACTGGTCAACTCCTATTGATAGTCTTCGCGGTACAGTCTCTAGTGGTCTCTCCACAGTTGCCCTCTTTACCAGTAATACATCTAATTATGCAAAAAATATTCTTCAGGATTGGTCCACAAGTATTTCTTCTGTTTCCACTTCATATTCAAAAGCGTTTAATACATCTTCACTGACTGTAAGTAGTCTAACCTTTGGTTCTGGAGATGGATACCTATTGTTTGGAGATATTCAGGCTTCTACAGTCAGTAGTTTAGCAATGGTTTCTGGAAACTTCATAGGAAATGGTCAGAATCTCTATGGAATTCTCATGCCTTCCTCAGTTATTACTGCTTTCACAAGTACAACAGACGGCTTAGGTCAAATCTATAGAAGTACCGCAGGAGGTGGTGGTACTTTGACGAGTAATGATTTGATTAGTACAACAGAAGGTCTAGGTAATATTTATTTGAGTTCTCTTTCTGATGTATTGAGAACTTCAACTCTTATCGCAAGTACTCTTTTTATCAATATGAATCCTGAAGATGCCCCTTTTTGGAATTCATTGGCTCCTATTTTTGCTAGTGACCCTAATCCTGACCCCTTAGCCCTTGATGTATTTGGTTCTGCTCGCATTCTTAAAAATCTATATGTAGGTTCTACAACGTCTATACTGACAACAAGTGGAATTGCAACTGGTGCTCTTTCCACAATGAAAGTTCAAGCATCTTCTTTAACATTCTATGATCCTGCAAATATGAACAAGTATGATTTGTTTATTGAAAATGGATTATTAAACATGGGTAGCCTTACAATTATAAATCCAACTCTCAGTGGTATTTCATCAGGCTTTTCTACATTGGCTCTCTTTACAAGCAATACATCGAATTACTACGCGAATACTATTGGAGTTAACATTTCATCTGGTCTTTCTACTATATCTTTATTCACCAGCAATACATCGAATTATTACAGTAATCTTCTCCAAGATTATTCCACTGGTCTCTCTACAGTGTCTTTATTTACCAGTAATACATCGAATTATTACAGTAATCTTCTCCAAGACTATTCCACTGGTCTCTCTACAGTATCCCTCTTCACCAGTAATACATCGAATTACTATGCAAATACTCTTAATATAGATATTTCAACTGGTCTCTCTACAGTTTCTCAATTTACAAGCAATACTTCAAACTATTTCTATGGAAATCTTATTTTACAGGACTGGTCTACTCCCATTGATTCTCTTCAAGGTACAGTTTCCAGTGGTCTTTCTACTGTTGCACTCTTTACAAGTAATACCTCTAATTATGCGAAAAATATTCTTCAGGATTGGTCAACAAGTATTTCTTCTGTTTCCACTTCGTACTCCAAAGCCTTTTATACTTCATCTTTGAATGTAAGCAGTCTAACCTTTGGTTCTGGAGATGGGTACCTATTGTTTGGAGACATACAGGCCTCTACAGTGAGTAGTTTAGCAGTTGTATCTGGAAATTTCATAGGAAATGGTCAAAATCTCTTTGGAATCCTCATGCCTTCCTCAGTTATAGTAGCACTTACAAGTACTGTCGACGGAATTGGCACAGGTGGAGGTGGTGGTGCTAGTGGAACAGGAGAGGGTGTTTCTTCTCTTTTTGGAGTTGTTTCCACTGGTCTCTCTACAGTTTCTCTCTTCACCAGTAATACATCCAATTATTACAGTAATCTTCTGCAAGATTATTCCACTGGTCTCTCTACAGTTTCTCTCTTCACCAGCAATACATCCAATTATTACAGTAATCTTCTTCAAGATTATTCCACTGGTCTCTCCACAGTATCTTTATTCACCAGTAATACATCGAATTACTATGCAAATACTCTTAATATAGATATTTCAACTGGTCTCTCTACAGTATCCCTCTTCACCAGTAATACATCCAATTATTACAGTAATGTTCTCCAAGATTATTCCACTGCTCTCTCTACAGTATCCCTCTTCACCAGTAATACATCGAATTATTTCTATGGAAATCTTATATTACAAGACTGGTCAACCCCCATTAATTCTCTTCAAGGAACAGTTTCCAGTGGCCTCTCCACAGTTGCACTCTTCACCAGCAATACATCCAATTATGCAAAAGGAATTCTTCAGGATTGGTCCACAAGTATTTCTTCTGTTTCTACTTCATACTCGAAAGCCTTCTATACCTCTTCACTGAATGTAAGTAGTCTAACCTTTGGAACTGGAGACGGATATCTATTGTTTGGGGATATTCAGGCTTCTACAGTGAGCAGTTTAGCAGTGGTTTCAGGAAATTTTATTGGAAATGCACAAAATCTGTATGGAATTCTCATGCCTTCCTCTGTTATTATCGCCTTTACAAGCACAACTGATGGACTCGGCCAGATTTACTTGAGTACAGCAGGTGGGGGTGGAGATGTAACAAGTCTCCAGTTAATCAGTACAACAGAAGGTTTAGGAAATATATATTTGAGCACAGCAACTGGTGTAGTAGGTTCAGGTGAAGGAGTATCATCCTTATTTGGAGTTGTCTCTACAGGATTTTCTACACTTGCTGAATTTACGAGCAACACTTCCAACTATTATGGTAATCTCTTACAAGACTTCTCCACATCACTTTCTACAGTTGCTCTCTTCACAAGCAACACTTCCAACTATTATGGTAACCTCTTACAAGATTTCTCTACATCACTTTCTACAGTTGCTGAATTTACGAGCAACACTTCCAACTATTATGGTAATCTCTTACAAGACTTCTCTACATCACTTTCTACAGTTGCTGAATTTACGAGCAACACTTCCAACTATTATGGTAACCTCTTACAAGACTTCTCCACATCACTTTCTACAGTTGCTCTCTTCACAAGCAACACTTCCAACTATTATGGTAACCTCTTACAAGACTTCTCAACACCACTTTCTACAGTTGCTGAATTTACGAGCAACACTTCCAACTATTATG
>JACCDP010218903.1_pt1 | contig 36782 bp, 38 predicted proteins | sample 7445841 | NCBI WGS metagenome assembly JACCDP01 (sample SAMN15323441, study PRJNA562643) | freshwater metagenome | isolation source: river surface water | place: USA:Blue River Watershed | collected 2017-08-17 | reverse complement strand
GCCGTGCGGCTTTGAAGCGACTTTTCTGCTTGCATAGAATCGCCAAAAACCATCCATAGAGACAAATCCATGAACATCATTCGCTTCGCCGACCTGTGCGCCCAAGGCCGCGCCAAAGACCAACGGGTTTTCATCCGCGCCGACCTGAACGTGCCGTTTGACGACCTCGGCCAGATCAGCGAAGACACCCGCATCCGCGCCTCCGTGCCTTGCATCCAGATGGCGCTGGCCGCCGGTGCGGCGGTCATGGTCACCTCCCATTTGGGCCGCCCGACCGAAGGCGAATTCAAACCCGAAGACTCCCTCGCGCCTGTCGCCAAGCGCTTGGGCGAGTTGCTGGGCCGGGATGTGCCCGTGCTGGCCAATTGGGTGGGCGGCGTCACCGTGGCCCCCGGCCAGGTGGTGATGCTGGAGAACTGCCGGGTCAACAAGGGCGAGAAAAAGAACAGCGAAGACCTGGCGCGCCAAATGGCCGCGCTGTGCGACATCTATGTCAACGACGCCTTTGGCACGGCGCACCGCGCCGAGGGCACCACCTACGGCATCGCGCAGTTCGCCCCGATCGCTTGTGCTGGGCCGCTGCTGTCGGCTGAGATTGACGCCATCAGCAAAGCGCTGGCCAACCCGAAACGGCCGCTGGCCGCCATCGTGGCCGGCAGCAAGGTCAGCACCAAGCTCACCATTCTTCAAGCACTGGCCAAGAACGTGGACCAACTGATCGTGGGCGGCGGCATCGCCAACACCTTCATGCTGGCCGCGGGCATGAAGATCGGCAAATCCTTGGCCGAGCCCGACCTGGTGGGCGAAGCCAAAGCGGTGATCGAAGCCATGAAAGCGCGTGGTGCTGAGGTGCCGATCCCCACCGACGTGGTGTGCGCCAAATCCTTTGGCGCGGACGCCCCCGCCACGGTGAAAAAAGCCACCGACGTGGCCGACGACGACCTGATCTTGGACATCGGCCCCGACACCGCCGCGCGCTTGGCCACGCAACTCAAAGCCGCTGGCACCATCGTCTGGAACGGCCCCATGGGCGTGTTCGAGTTCACAGCGTTTGAAAACGGCACCAAGGTGGTGGCGCACGCGATTGCCGACTCCGACGCCTTCAGCATCGCCGGCGGCGGCGACACCTTGGCAGCGATTGCCAAGTACGGCATCGAGCCCCAAATTGGCTACATCTCCACCGGTGGCGGCGCTTTCTTGGAAGTATTGGAGGGCAAAACCCTGCCCGCCTTTGAAATTCTGATGAAACGCGCTGCTTGATGGGTCAAACGCCGTGATGGTGCCCGCCAAACGGCCACAAAAAAACCCCGCCATGCGGGGTTTTTTGTTGCTGGGGCTTGGGGCCATTCATGACCCCATCAGAAACTGAGAAGTTGCACGCTTGAGCGGCCGCCCAAGTCCGCTGCGTTAAGCCGCCGTGAGTCCAGCCGGTGGCGTGCTGGTGGCGCGGCCTTTGTAGTCGGTCCAGCATTGGCGGGTGAAGTCGTACAGCTTGCAGTCACGCGCGGTTTGGAAATACCAGCGCCAGGAGAACGGCTGCACGATGATGCGCCCAGGCAGCAGGGTTTCCAACTTGGTTTGCGCTTGCTTCAAGCGGTACAGCGGGATGCTCATGTCCACATGGTGGGCGGTGTGCTCCATGATGTGGTGCATCAGCGCGCCAATTTTCAAGGGGAAGGTGAGGTGCACCGTGGTGGACACGAAGGGCTGGGCTTTGGCCCAGGCGCTGCGGTCGTCATGCCAAGACACTTTGACATGGGTGTGGTGCACATAGACCACGAAGCCAATCATGGCGCACCAGAACAGGAACGGCACGGCAAAACTGCAGAACAACAACCACAGCACCGATTGGTTGGTGGCCAAAGCGGCGGCGACGATGCCGCCAATCCACAAGGCGGCAAAGGCGGTGATCAGCCAGCTGTCGCGCACAAAAATGGGACGGCGGGTCGGCATTTCTTTGGCGGTAGGGAAGACCATTTTTTTCCACCAAATTTCGATCATGTAGTACAGACCGGGGGCCCAGCCGCTGCGGTAGATGCGGTCCAACAGGCGGCCCATCCAGCTCAGCTTGGCAAATTCTGCTTGGGTGAGCGGCGCCCACACAAAGTCAAACCCTTTGAGGTTGGTGTAGCCGTGGTGGACCACGTTGTGGCCGATGTCCCACAAGCTGTAGGTGGTGAGCGAGGGCAAGAAGGCGATGCGGCCCAGCCATTTGTTCAGGCCACGGTGGGGCGTCAGGCTCTGGTGGCAAGCGTCATGGCCAATGATGAACAGGCGGCCGATGGTGAAACCCATGGCGACAGCGCACAACAATTTGGCCCACCAAGCTTCAAAGAACACCGTGCCGCTCAGGAAGGCCGCCCAAATGGCGTAATCCAGGAGCAGCAACACGATGGCACCAAAGGTGACGCGATCAGACAAGGGCACCAGCCACTCGCGGATCACCTTGCGGTGCGGCATGGGCTCGTTGACGGGAATGGGTTGTTCAAGATTGGTCATAAAACAGGTACTTTGGTGCACCAAAAAAGGGGGCAATGCGCAAAGAAAAGCAAGTTTGTTGTTTTTCTCAGTCCGTGGCCCCGATTGTAGCCAGTTGAGGCCCGTTTCAACCAAGCCCTACCAGCGTGTGGGCAATCGCTTGCGAACCCGGTAAACCCGGTCTGGCTCACGGACCACATAGCCCCCCACCACCAGTTCTTTCAGCAAGCGGCTGACCATTTCCCGGCTGCAGCCTATGTGCTGGGCCATTTGGGCATGGGTCATGGCCGGCAGGCTGTCGGCCGCACACCAAGCCTCGCGTTCGGCTTCTTGGCGCTGCAGCAAGGCACTGAGTCGGCTGTAGGTGTCTGAAAACAGTGCCAGGCAGGTGGTTTCGGTGGCCATGCGCACCCGCTGCAAGGCCAGTTGCAACAGGTCCACCGCCAAACCCGGGTTGTGCCGCAACACCGCCAACGCCGCTTCGCGGCTGACCACGGCGCAGACCACGGCGGACAAAGTGACGACGCTGGCGCAATGCGGCCCGTCGTCCAACGCCAACGCGCCCACCAAATGACCGGCGCCCACCACCGCCAAGGTGATTTCACGGGGCTTGCTGTCGGTGGAGAGCGCGTATTCGCGCAAACGCCCACTCAGCACCACATACAGCTGCTGGCCATGGTCGCCTTGCTGAATCAGCACGGTGTTTTTGCGGTAGTGGCGCACCTGGCCTTGCCGCGCCAGCATCTGCAAACCCGGCAAACTGCCGACTGTGGACAAGGCCTCAAATTCAATCATGTCGTTGTTCATGCAGCCACTTTAGGCGGGGTGCATGAGAAAAGGCACAAGTTCAACTTTCTCAATTTGCAAGTCAGACTGTCACGCCAAAGCCGCGCCGTTGCGCCCGCGTCCCCATGGTCAGCGTGTGACAATAGCCACTCATTTCAAGGGACCTTCATGCCACTGCACGCCACCAAAATCGTTGCCACCCTCGGGCCTGCCTCCAGTGACGTGGCGGTGTTGGAGCAAATGATCAAAGCCGGTGTGAATGTGGTGCGCTTGAACTTCAGCCACGGTCAAGCGCAAGACCATGTGGACCGCGCCAAGCTGGTGCGCGAGGCGGCCAAACAGGCCGGCAAAGTGGTGGCCATCATGGCCGATTTGCAAGGGCCCAAAATCCGCGTTGGCAAATTCGCCGAGGGCAAGGTCATGCTGGAAAACGGCGCCACGTTTGTGCTGGACGCGTCTCGCACCGAGCCCGGCGATGTGCACGGCGTGGGCTTGGATTACAAAGAATTGCCGCGCGACGTGAAAGCCGGCGACTTGCTGCTGCTCAATGACGGCCTGATTGTGCTCACCGTTGATGCCGTCAAAGGCGAGCAAGTGCACACCACGGTGAAGTTGGGCGGCGAACTCTCCAACAACAAAGGCATCAACAAACAAGGCGGCGGCCTGACCGCGCCAGCCCTCACCGGCAAAGACATGGAAGACATCAAAACCGCCATGTCCTTCCAAGCCGACTATGTGGCGGTGAGCTTCCCCAAGAACGCCACCGACATGGAAATGGCGCGCCAGCTGTGCAACGTGGCCGCCGAACCGTTCAAACACAAGCCCGGTTTGATCGCCAAAATCGAGCGCTTTGAAGCCATCCCGCATTTGGAGGAAATCTTGAAGGCCAGCGACGGCATCATGGTCGCGCGCGGGGACTTGGCGGTGGAAGTAGGCAACGCAGCGGTGCCTGCGCTGCAAAAGCGCATGATCAAAATGGCCCGCGAGATGGACAAAGTGGTCATCACTGCCACGCAAATGATGGAGAGCATGATCACCAACCCGGTGCCCACGCGTGCCGAGGTGAGTGACGTGGCCAACGCGGTGCTCGATGGCACCGACGCCGTGATGCTGAGCGCCGAAACGGCGGTGGGCAAATACCCCTTGGAAACGGTGCAGCAAATGGCGCAAATTTGCAAAGCTGCCGAAGAGGCCGAGGACGTGGCGCTCGATGCCGATTTCATGGGCATGCAGTTTGAGTTCATCGACCAAACCATTGCCATGGGCGCCTTGTTCACTGCGCACCACTTGGGCGCCAAGGCGATCGTGGCGCTCACCGAATCCGGCTCCACCCCGCTGTGGATGAGCCGCCACCGCATCCACATCCCCATTTACGCCCTGACCACCACCGAGCGCACGCAACGCCGCATGGCGCTGTACCGCAATGTGCACGCGCTCTTGATGGACACCAGCACCGACCGTGACACGGCTTTGGCCCAGGCCGAAACACACCTGAAAAAACGCGGCATCGTCAACACCGGCGATGTCTACGCCATCACCTGCGGTGAACCGATGGGCTCGCCAGGTGGCACCAACATGCTGAAAATCAGCCGCGTGGTCTAACCCTTTTAACTTGTGAAGGAACTCTCTCCATGGCTTTAGTTTCAATGCGCGAACTCTTGGACCATGCCGCCGAACACGGCTACGGCATCCCGGCATTCAATGTGAACAACCTCGAGCAAGTGCAGGCCGTCATGGCTGCGGCCGATGAAGTGGGCGCGCCCGTCATCCTGCAAGCCAGCGCCGGAGCACGCAAGTACGCCGGTGAACCCTTCATCAAACACCTGATTCAAGCGGCCACCGAGTCCTATCCCCACATTCCTTTGGTGATGCACCAAGACCACGGCACCTCGCCCGCCATTTGCCAAGGCGCCCTGAACTTGGGGTTTGGCTCGGTGATGATGGATGGCTCGCTCATGGAAGACGGCAAAACACCCGCCGATTTCGCCTACAACGTGAGCGTCACGCAAAAAGTCGTGGCCATGGCGCACGCCATTGGCGCCACCGTGGAGGGCGAACTGGGCTGCCTGGGCTCTTTGGAAACCGGCGAAGCGGGTGAAGAAGACGGCGTGGGTGCGGTGGGCAAACTGGACCACAGCCAAATGCTGACCGACCCCGAGGAAGCCGCGCAGTTCGTCAAGGCCACGCAACTGGATGCCTTGGCGATTGCCATTGGCACCAGCCACGGCGCTTACAAATTCACCCGCCCACCCACGGGCGACGTGCTGGCCATCAGCCGCGTGAAAGCCATTCACGCACGCATCCCCAACACGCATTTGGTGATGCACGGCTCCAGCAGCGTGCCGCAAGACCTGCTCGCTCGCATCAACCAATTCGGCGGCAAGATGAAGGAAACCTACGGCGTGCCCGTGAGCGAGATTCAAGAAGCCATCAAACACGGCGTGCGCAAGATCAACATCGACACCGATATTCGCTTGGCCATGACCGCGGCGGTGCGCCAATTCTTGGCCGAAAACCCCGAAAAGTTCGATGCCCGCGAATGGCTCAAACCCGCCCGCGAAGCCGCCAAAGCCATTTGCAAACAACGCTACCTCGAGTTCGGTTGCGAAGGCCAGGGCGCATCCATCAAAGGCACGCCGTTGCAAATGATGGCGGCCAAATACCAGCAAGGTTTGTTGGCCCAGGTGGTGCACTGATCAACTTGATCCGGCGCGCAATACACACAAAATGTGTATAAAATAGCCTCCTCTTTCATTTGGAGGCTCGCCCATGGAAACCCGCACCAACATTGTTTTGGATGACGCTTTGGTCCACCAGGCCATGCTTCGTGCTGGTGTCAAAACCAAAAAAGCCGCCATTGAAGCCGCCCTCAAAGCCTTCATCCGCAAGCCCGACTACAGCGCCATCACGGCCTTGCGCGGCAGCGGTGTGTTGGCTGACGACTACGACCCGAACGAAGCCTATGCACAGCATTCCGGGTTCAGCTTGCTGGCTGCTGAAGCGCCACTTGCCCACAGCAAACGCCCAGCCAAACGCCCTGCCAAGCGCCCGTGAGTCAGCCTGTCTTGATCGACACCTCGGCGTGGGTCGAGTACTTGCGTGCCACCGGCTCGCGGCACGACCACGCCGTGGCCAGCGCCTTGCGTTCACCGCAAGGTGTGCTGATGCCCGCGGTGGTGCTGCAAGAGGTGTTGCAAGGCGCGCGCTCACCCAGCCATTACATGGCTTTGCAAACAGCCCTTGAAACCATCGATGTGTTTGAGCCCGCAGACTGGCCCCATTTGCACGCGCAAGCGGCTTTGCTGTATGCGCGTTGCCGTTGGCAAGGCTTGACGGTGCGCAACCCGATCGACTGCGTGGTGGCCGCGTGCGCCTTGGAAGCCGACTTGCCGCTGCTGGCGCGTGATGATGACTTTGTGCACCTGCAACGCATCGAACCCGCGTTGCAATTGATGTAAGCCCCGCCCTCACGCGACAATGCTTTTTTTTGAAGACAGCCCCATGAACCCCACCTTGCACACCCACACCCTTGGCTCACTTCCCCTGTTGGCACGCGGCAAGGTGCGCGACAACTACGCTGTTGGCGACGACCGCATCCTGATGGTGGCCTCGGACCGCATCAGCGCGTTTGACGTGGTGATGGGCGAGCCCATTCCCGGCAAGGGCGCATTGCTCACGCAAATGGCGCTGTTTTGGTTTGACAAGCTGGGGCACATTTGCCCCAACCACCTGACGGGTGACGCGCCCGAAACCGTGGTGTCGGACGCCGAAAAACCCTTCGTGGTGCAACGCTCGATGCTGGTGCGCCGCTTGAAACCCATTCCTGTGGAGGCCGTGGTGCGCGGCTATTTGGCGGGCAGCGGTTGGAAGGAGTACCAGACAAGCCAATCGGTGTGTGGCGTGCCGCTACCCGCGGGTTTGAAGAATGCGTCTCGCTTGCCCGAACCGATCTTCACACCCGCTGCCAAAGCCGAGATGGGCGAGCACGACGAGAACATCAGCTTCGCCCAAACTGTGGACATGATCGGCCAAGATTTGGCCGAACGCATCCGCAGCATCAGCATCGCCCTCTATGAAGCGGCTTACGACATCGCTGCTGAAAAAGGCATCATCATTGCCGACACCAAGTTCGAGTTTGGCCTCAGCCCCGAGGGCACGCTGGTGCTGATGGACGAGGTGCTGACGCCCGACTCCTCCCGCTATTGGCCGGCCGACGCCTACACCGAAGGCGTGAACCCACCGAGCTTTGACAAGCAGTATTTGCGCGACTGGTTGGAAACCGCGCAGGTGGACGGCGCGGCATGGAACAAACAAGCACCGGCACCTGCATTGCCCAGCGCTGTGATTTCACTCACGGCGGATAAATACCAAGAAGCATGGGCCAGGTTGCGGGGTTGAACGGCTTGTAAACGGAGCCTGCACCGCAACATCATCGGCCATGGTCAGGGTGGCGTAGTCAAAACCAGAACTGATCCATCGGCGACGCATTGATTCCCCTTTGAATTCATCGCTTCATTTCATCATCAAATTGCATGACCTGAAGGAATCAACTTAGAAAAAGATCAAAGTGAAATTCAATTCGCATTTCTGCGTCTTGATCATTTTGTAAGTGCCACTGCAACCAACCGCCCTTGCAGGCACTTAATCTCGATGACAATTCTTCACATCGACTGTTCAAAAACGCAGGGTCGACCCGCAATATTTGCCCCTACAATAAATGTTTGGCGATACCTTCACGTTCGATACCGACAAAGACAGTCGCAATGTCTCGAAACATGGCATGTCGTTGCGGAATGGGGTTGCGGTATTTGAATCGCCCAACAAATTAACCCTGATCTCAGCAAGAACAGATGAGGAACGCTTGATGGATATCGCCGAGGTTGGGGGACAAGTGCGGGTTTTGGTTTATGTTGAACGTTCGGCGCAGATTCGATTCATCTCATTGCGCCCAGCATCAAAACAAGAAAGGTTGCTTTATGAGCGCTGGAAAAGCAAAACTTGATAGCTCTTCGGAAAACTCGGTTTCCAAGCGCAAATCTGCTGCCATCCCCTTTGATGCTGAAACTGATTTATATGATCCCAACGATGCACAAGCGGTTGACGCGTTTTGGCAAACGGCCAACATCCAGCGTGGGCGCGGTCGACCTGTCTCGCCAGTCAAGCGACCTACTTTGAACATGCGTATTGATGCAGATGTCTTGGAGGCTTTCAAAGCCACAGGCCCAGGATGGCAAACCCGCATCAACGCGGTGTTGGTCCAGGCCGTTCGAAAAGGGCTTTGAGCCCCGCACTTAAACTCAGTTCAAGGCCATGCTCAAACGGCGGCGGTACTTGGACACCAACTCGGCCTGCGGGTCTTCCAAGGCGGTGGCTTTGCCGGTGAGTTCGATGCCACCGGCTGATTTGCCGGGCACGGGTTGATCCCCTTTGGCTTTGGTCGGTGTGAGCAACTCCAAAATCGCCACGATGTTTTTACGCGCCGCCTCTTCAGCCCAGGCTTTGTCGCGCATCACGATTTCCAACAACTCGTCCATGGCCGCGGTCCACTCGGCGGCGGCCATCAGCAAGCGGGCTTTAGCAAGCCTGGTGTCGAAGTCGCGTTTGTTCTTTTCAATCAGCGCATCGAATTGATCCAGGGTCCACTGCGCACGCTCATCGGTGGTGGCGAAATGCAGCGCTTCCCACCAGTGCTTCAATGCTTCAAAGCGCAGTTGCAACGGAATTTGCACCAGCGCGGGTGCCAAAGCAGCTTGGGCTTGGTCTAGTTCGCCCATGGCCATCAAGAGTTTGATGTAGTCAAAGCGCACATCATCGTTGTCGGGATTGATGGCCAAAGCTTCTTGCAGTTTGGCCAATGCCGTGTTGGTGTCACCCTGTGCCAGCAAAGCCTCGGCTTCACTCGCCTCTTCTTGCGCAATCAACTCACCTTCGCTGGGCAAGTGCTTGTCTAAAAATTCACGCACCTTGCCTTCGGGCAACGCGCCCATGAAACCATCGGCGGGCTTGCCGTCTTTGAGCAAGACGCAGGTGGGGATGCTGCGGATGCCAAAGGCTTGTGCGAGTTGCTGTTCGTCGTCTGAGTTGATCTTCACCAGCTTGAAACGACCGGCGTATTCCACCTCCAGTTTTTCCAAAATCGGCCCCAAGGATTTGCAGGGACCGCACCACGGGGCCCAGAAATCCACCAACACAGGCACTTGGGTTGAAGCGGCAATCACTTCGGCTTCAAAATTGGCAACGGTCACATCAATCATGGGGTCAGGTCCAGGGGAATAAAATCAGTTCACCAACACGCCACAGCCCGAATGGGCCTGCGGCTTTCTGTCAACGCATAAGCTTACCCGCAGTTCACTGCCCCTTCATCATGAACCCCATTCTTGTCGGTGTGGTCATGGGCTCCAGCTCCGACTGGGACACCATGCAACACGCCACGCACATCTTGCAAGACTTCGGCATCGGCTTTGAAGCCCAGGTGGTGTCCGCGCACCGCATGCCCGATGACATGTTCGCTTATGCCGAAACCGCGCTTGGTCGAGGCCTTCGCGCCATCATCGCGGGCGCAGGCGGTGCCGCCCACTTACCCGGCATGTTGGCCGCCAAAACCACCGTGCCGGTGCTGGGAGTGCCCGTGGCCAGCAAGCATTTGCAAGGCGTGGATTCCTTGCACAGCATCGTGCAAATGCCCAAAGGCATTCCAGTGGCCACCTTCGCCATTGGCGCGGCGGGCGCGGCCAATGCCGCCTTGTTTGCCGTGGCGATGTTGGCCCAGGACAACCCCCAACTGCAGCAAGCGCTGCAAGCATTTCGCCAACAACAAACCGACGCCGCACGCGCCATGACCGTGCCGCCCACCCCTTGAAAGCCTTGTTGCCAGGCAGCACCTTGGGTGTCTTGGGTGGCGGTCAATTGGGCCGCATGTGGAGCCACGCGGCACAAGCACTGGGCTACCGCACCGCCGTCCTCGACCCGGATGCACACAGCCCGGCTGGCTTGGTCAGCCATGTGCATGTGTGTGCCGATTACCTCGACCCGCAGGCCCTGGCCCAGATGGCGGCGCAATGCCAAGCCATCACCACTGAATTTGAAAACGTGCCCGCTGAGGCTTTGCGTCAATTGGGATTGAAGTTGCCTTGCGCCCCCGCTGGCGACCCTGTGGCGGTAGCGCAAGACCGTGCGCAAGAGAAAGCGCATTTTGTGGCTTGCGGCGTGCCCGTCGCACCGCATGCAGTTCTGCATACAGCCCAAGATTTGACTTCAGTTTCTGCTGATTTGTTGCCCGGTATATTGAAAACCACACGCCTGGGCTATGACGGCAAAGGCCAAGTGCGCGTGGCGTCGCTGGCCGATTTGCCTGCCGCTTGGCAGCAATTGCAAGGCGCTGACCCCACGGTCTGCATCTTGGAAAAACGCCTGCCCTTGGCGGCGGAATGCTCGGTGGTGCTGGCGCGCGGTTTTGATGGCCAGATGGTGCATTTGCCAGTGCAAGTGAATTTGCACCGAGACGGCATCTTGGCGGTCACCCAAGTGTTTGAACACGCCTTGCCTGCCCACACCGAAGCCCAAGCGTTGCAAGCGGCCTGTGACGTGGCACGCGGCTTGAACTATGTGGGTGTGTTGTGTGTGGAGTTTTTCTTGCTGCAAGACGGCCCCGAGCGTGAGGCCTTGGGCCCACTGGTGGTGAACGAGATTGCACCCCGCCCACACAACAGCGGCCACCACAGCATCGACAGTTGTGATGTGTCCCAGTTTGAATTGCAAGTGCGTTGCATGGCTGGGTTGCCGCTGGTGGCACCACGTTTGCACAGCGCCAGCGTCATGCTGAATTTGCTGGGCGACTTGTGGTTTGCACAAAGCGCCGAAGCGGTGGAGCCCCCTTGGCCGCAGGTGTTGGCGTTGCCTGGCGTGCATTTGCATTTGTATGGCAAAACCGAGGCCCGCCGCGCTCGCAAAATGGGCCACTTGACCATCACGGCCGCCACAGCGGACAGCGCCAAACACGTGGCCTTGCAAGCTGCTGCCATGTTGGGCATTCAAGCGTGGTGAAGGCGTCTTCAGCCGAGGTGATGCAGGCTGCACAAGTGTTGTCACAAAGCGGCTTGATCGGCTTGCCCACCGAAACGGTGTACGGTTTGGCCGCTGATGCCTTGAAAGCTGAGGCCGTGGGTTTGATTTTCAAAACCAAAGGACGCCCTGCCAACCACCCGCTCATCGTGCATGTGGCGGATATGTCGCAAGTGGCCTTGTTTGCGCATGATGTGCCCGCGTTCGCGACCCGCTTGATGAACGCGTTTTGGCCAGGCCCTCTGACATTGATCTTGCCGAAAAAAAGCGGCGTGGCCGATGCTGCGGCTGGCGGACACACCACCATTGCACTGCGATGCCCATCGCACCCCACCGCACTGGCTGTGTTGCAGGCGGCGCAAAGCTTGGGTGTGCAAGGTGTGGCGGCGCCCAGTGCGAATGTGTTTGGCAGCGTCAGCCCCACCACCGCGGCACATGTGCGCGAAGCCTTTCCAGATTTGTTGGTGCTCGATGGTGGCGCTTGCGATGTGGGCATTGAGTCCACCATCGTTGATTGCAGCCGTGGTGCGCCGGTGTTGTTGCGCCCTGGCATGCTGAGTTTGTCGCAACTGTCTGAGGCGGCTGGCCTAGCTGTGTTGACATCAACGCCGCCTGAAAACATGTCATCTTCTGCCGATGCATTGAAGGAACAAGCACCCGCAGCACCGGGCATGCTGGCGTCCCACTATGCGCCACGCGCGCGCGTGCGGCTGATGTCTGTTGCAGACATGGTGTCGCGCTTGAAGGGCTGTGTGGTGCCAGTGGCTTTGTGGACGCGTTCTGACATGAAGCTACCAACAGCGGTGTTGCGCTTTGCGATGCCACATGATGCCGCGCAGTGCGCGCATGAATTGTTTGCGCAACTGCGCACACTGGATGCGCAAGGTGTGCAAGAGATTTGGGTCGAGACACCTCCAGAGGGTGAGGCCTGGGATGGTGTGCGGGACAGGTTGCAGCGCGCGGCGGCTTGAACAATTGGGGTCAGATTCCAATAAACCAGGCCGTGCGGCTCTGAAACTCAGTCAATCCACGCCAACAGGTGAGAAGCCACCGCCGGCAACTTCACATGCGGCTCAGACGTGACGCAATGCCTCAACACCTTGCCTTTGGTGCATTGACGCACTGTGCAACCGGTTGACTCGGTTTGCGCGGGCTCTGCACACTGCATGCATTGCCCCCACCACTTCACCGCGCCCTCGCCAAAGCCTGGGAACAAATTGTCTTTCGGGTTGTGCAACACCGTCACGTTCAAGGGCGCGGGACATGGCTCTTGTTGCAAATCTTCCAAGGTGATGCCGGCGGCACTGACCACGATGCTGCTGGGTGCGGGGTCTGGTGATTGCGCCCGAACGGTGAGCCCTGTGCTGAGGGTGCCGCCATCAGAATGCCCGGCATACACAATCCGCTTGGGATCGATGCACCAGTTGCCCAGGACCTGCGGCACCACCTCGTTTTGCAGACGCAGTGCGCGCGCCGACAACGGAACTGATGCGCTGTAAACCACCACATAGCCTTGGCTGTTGGCCTGTGCGGTCAATTGATAGTAGTGCTCGGCCATCTCATGGTTGAAACCCGCTGGCGGGAACATCATCAACAAGCCATGCTGTTGGTTGGCTTGGTAGTTGCTGGGTGCGACCACGCTGTAGCGCAAGCCATTCGGAGTTTTCAGGTTGTCAGTTCGCCCCGCTTGTCCGCTCAAGACTTGTTCGCAGGTGCCTGTCAAGACTTTCACCGAAGCTGCTGGCACAGGCGCCGGTGGGGTCATCCAACTCTTGCCCACCATGTATAAAAAACCCATCAACGCCAACGCGCCGATGAGCCATTGGCCTGTTTGAAGCCATGGGCTTGGTTTCTTCACGCTGGTCTTGTCAGTCATGCTGGTGAATCGCCGCTGATTTGATTTCACCCTCAGGCGCCAAACTGTCGTAAATGACTTTCAATTCATCCAAAGACAAGGCGTTGGGCATTTCATCGGAGCGCCAACGGGCGCGCACAAAACCAAACCGGTCGATCAAAAACTCCATGCGTGGCACCACCGTGTCTTCATTCAACAAATCAGGCGCTGCAAAACTCCGGCGGTAATGCGACCAAGCCTTTGCAATCTCGCCATGGGCGTCACCCACCAAGATCGCTTCACACGGCCCTTTCACCAAGTCTTTCAACCATTCAGGTCGGCTGACCACCACCAGTTGCGCCGGAAATCCAGACATCTTGTCCAACAACAAACGCACCCTTTGCAGCTCGCTTTCTTGGTTGACGATGATCAGATGCACCGGATGCAAGCCGCGCCACTCGGACAAGGACATGAAGTTGTTGTTGTCCATTTGAAACCGGAAATCGATGCTGGGCAACCACGGGTTGAACGGCGCCGGGGTGGTGGTCACGGTGCGGGCCTCATACCCCAATGAGAGTGCAATCAACCAATTGATCAGGTGCCAACGTTCATCCTCGGTCAACACATCGGCAAAGCCCGGCATCATGCCTTTGCCGTGGCTGAGCCACCAGAACATGTCGCCATGTGTGTGCCAACTGACGTGGGGCTCGGTCAGGTTGGCCGGTTGCAACTTGTTGTCCTTGGCAACAGGGCCATCGCCATGACCATGCACGCCATGACAGCCCACGCAATGCACACCATACAAAGCTTGCCCCGCCATCACCGACACCGCGTCCAGCCTGGCTGAAGAATGCATGTAGGTGGTTGGATAGGCCGTAATGGTGGTGGCTGGCAACACCAGCCCACAGGCTGCCAAAACCCCCAGCGCCAAAAGACCCACTGCCATGCGTGCATGCCGTTGTCGCCAAAACCACCACAAGGCCACGCCCAACAATGCACTGACCGCACCCCCTATCCCCGCTTGGGCGGTGCCCATCGGGTCTTGCCACCAAGCAATCAGCGGCGCCCAACGAAACGACCAGGGCCACACGATGGTGTCGTGCGCGGCAGGCACGGTGGCCGCCAACACACTGGCGAGCGCCAAGACACACAAGGCCAAGCCTGCTTCGCTGCCCAGCCATCTGGCCGTCTGTCCGCGCGGAATGGCCGACTCGAACATGCGGCGGCGCAATTGCCAAGCACACCCCAGCGCACCCGCCACGAAGAACAGCTTGAGCATCAACAATCCACCATACGGGGTGGCCAGCAAACCCGGCCAACTGCCCACACTCCACAGGCTGAGGACTACGCCGCTCAGCAACAGCAACAACATGCCCGGCAAGGCCCATTTGGAAAACCTGGCCAGCCAGAAGAGTCCGTCGGCTGGGGTCTGCTTGGTTTTGTAGAGCAAGGCCAACACACCGGCCAACCAAAGCTGCGCCAACCACACGTGCACGATGGCTGCCATGATCAAAACGGGCTCCTCAGACGCGGACACGGCATGGCCACTCATGCCCATGCCCAACATGACCAGCAACAGCAACAGCAACAGGCTCCAACTTTTCACGCGCCCAGCCCGAGGCCAATAAGCCAAGCCCACGGTCAACAACAGCAGCACAGCTTGCCCCAGCAGCACCAGGCCGCCGTAGGTCTGAAAGACACTCAGCATCGACGCGCCAGGCGCGAGCAAGTCTTGCACCGTCCACGCCCTGTCGGCCAAGCGCAGAAGTTGCAACAACAACACCGCGGCCAAGCAGTGGTTGCGCCATGCCAGCGTGGCGTCCTGGCCAAGGGCGATGGACGGTCGAGCAAGATGGCTCAAACAAGCCAAGCCGAATGCCAACGCCAACAAGGCTGTTTGGAGTCCGCGCAGGGCTACTGAAGCGTCCACGTTATTGCGGCTTGACCTTGAAGTTCAGCCGTCCTTTGCCAAGGTGTCCATCTTTGGCCAAGATGGACCAATCCACTTGGTAGTTCACCGCAGCTGCGTGCGTTGGCAATTGAATTTGCAAAGACTTGCCCGCAGCATCCCATTGCAGGCTGGTCGCGGGCAGCACCAGCCTGTCATTGTCGGCTTTGACCTCGACACGGGCCCATTTTTTCTCCACCGGTTCTGAGAATTTCAACCGCAATTGCTGCGGCGCTTGGGCAATGACGGCGTTGGCAGGTGGCTCACTGCCCAACAAATGCGCATGGGCCAGCGCGGCTGGGGGCATCCATCCCCAGCTCAGCACCAGCCAACATGCCCGAGCACAGGTCAACATTCAAGCCTCGTTCTGGCCTTGCAAGGCAATGTCTTTTTGCAAGCGCTGACGGCCTACTTGCAAGAAAAATACCGCCAACAGCAGCAGACCTACCAAGCCCAAGGTGTATTTCCAATAACCGCCTTGTTTGCCCACGGAAAACGGAAACACCGAACTGTGTTTGCGGTCAGCACCGGCATAAACCAAGCCAACGTAATCACCGTCGTCCATGAAATCGTGGCGAATCAACACCGTGCCTTTGGGATAGACCGCAGGCGCGAGTTTGAAGACCTCAGGCCCTGCCTCTACGGGGCCCTCGGTTTTGCGCACGATGCGAACCTCGATGGGCAAGTCGCGCAGACCCACATCGATGGCGTCAAGCACGATGATGGTTGGACCTTTGTGGGGGATGTCCTCGCAAAACTCGGTGCGCTGCGCATCTTCTTGGTAGCCCGCAAAGTGCATCATGTAAGGGCCCACGGTGAGCTTGCACATGTCTTGATCCATGGACAAACCACCGTGCGCCCAAGCACCTGTGGCGCTCAGCCACAGGCACCAACTCAACAACACGTGTTTCATTGCCATGTCAAAGCGCCGTGAAGGTGGGCAGGATGGGGCCGCCAATTTCGGTCATCATGCGGTTGCCCGATTTGTCGACAAAGAACAGCAAACCGCCAAACTTGGAATCCACATCGGTCAAGAAACTGACCAAGCGCTCAACTTCCCACATGGCGTCACTGGCTTCGAATTTGATTTCACGGGTTTCGCCCGGCATCAAGGGTTTCTGGTCGCTCAGCCCCATGCCACCGCGTGCCACCAAGTCACGCGGATAGTCTGGCGAGATGACTTTGTCAGCGCCGGGTGCTTGCAGGTTGACAAACCGCAGGTTGGCGGTGGCGAATTCCAAAATGGAGACCGCTTCAGGGCCGTTGTTGGTCATGCGGGCGGTGACATACATGGCCCGTCCCGGCACGTCATAAGTGGCTTTGGTGACCACGACCTTCACATCGTTTTTGGGCAAGGGCAAGGGGTCGACTTTGTTGGTGCCGGCCTGCAAAGGCACCACATAGGGGTACTCTTTGTTGGCATAGATGTAACCGCCAAAACTGATGGCCACCACCACCACCCCCAAGATCACACCCACGGTGACATCGCGGTTAGAGATCAGCACATCTTCACGGCCTTTTTGCAACGCCATCCAGCGTGGCAACAACAAGGGGCGCACCAACCAAAACAGCAACCAAAAAGCGGCCAAGGCAATCCAGACCCCATACCATTTCAGCGCACGTGCCGTGCCATAAAACTCGATGTTGTCGATTTTCAAACCGTTCATGGTGGTGACCGGCATCACGTAATCGGCTTTGCTGCCGGTGACTTCAATCCATTGGCCGGGGCCAACCAAGGGGCCCGAGCCTTCGATGGACAACAGGGGGTGGATGTGGTGTCGCCCAGGCACGCGACCCTTCATGATCAATTTGAATTCGTAATCACGGCCCAATTCCAGCTTGGAAAAAGATTGGCGCGCAGGCACGCCATTCAAGTAACTTTCCACCCGCGTGATCATGGGACCGGGCGAATACGCCGACAAGAAAACCGTTTCCGGCAAACTGACCGCGTCGGGCCAGTCTTCCATCAGTCGAAATTTACCGACCAAGGTGAACTCTTCATTCACCTTGACTGTTTGTTTGTCGTAATGCACGTCGTAGTACTGCACGGTGCGCGTGCGCAGGTAGGGTTCTTGTGAACGCTCACCATGCGCCCAAGCGGCGTCGGTGGCGACACCAGCCAACACCACCAAGCCCAGCCACAGCGTCAACATCTTCATTGCTTTTTGAATCATCAGCACGATTGTTCCCCTTGAAGATTGGTGCTCAAACACTTGCTTTGGCATCTGGTTTGGTTCCCATCAAGGCCATGACTTTGGCGTTGTTGGGCAAGAATTTCATGGAGGACATGGCAATGCCCAAGTACCACCAGGCGTAGTGCATGAAGATGCAGATGAAACCACCAAACAAGGCCGACACCCAACTGGCCGAGTCGCCAAAGGTGCGCAAGGTGCCGCGCTCAATGATGCGGATGTACTCGGGGGTGGCTGAGCGCGGATAGACGTAGCCAATCATGTCGGCCATGGAAGCCATCATGCCTTGGTGGCTGACGGGCACATAAAACGGCGCAAAGATGGCGTAGTTGGAGGGGTAGAACAAAAACGCGAACGCAAAGCCGCCAAAAATAGCGGTGAACAAGGCGTTGCGAAACACCAGCAAGAACACATCCAAGACGATGGCGCTGGCAATCATTTGCGCGGGCAACACCAGGTTCAAGGGGTAGTCGGTCCACCACATGAAGGATGCGGGTCGTGAAATCGACACGGCCAACATCAAACAAGTCGCGCCCACGGTGGCACCAATCGGCAGTCTGAAGTAGGTCCAGAAAATGCCTTGCAAAGCAGCCGGGAACATGATCATCACCACAGGCGTGAGAAGCGGCCAGTATTGGCGGTCTTTCCAGTCCAAGAACATGTCCCAGTCGCCCGCCAACAGCAGCACATGCAAATGGATGGCGCCAGCAAACAGCATGATGATGGCGGCCACCACAAAAAGCTCGAAGACGCGGGAGAAATGAAGTGCCTTGGGCGACAGTCCGGACACGCTGATGACGGTATCTTTGGCGTGCACTTGTCCTGCCGCAGCACCCCGGGGGTGTTGCAGTGTTTCTGTGTTCATGATGAATTCCTAGGTGAGCAGGTCGGTCAGGCGGTTTCGTTCTTGAAAACGATGGGCATCAGATCGCGAAAACGCGAGATGATTTGCATCAAAACGCCGGCCAGTGACAAGGCATTCCAGCCCAACACCACAAAGCCCCAGTGCAATGGATGCGAGAAGATTTCTTCCGTCAACCAGTACGCATGGCCCCATTCGTTGTAGCCCAAGTTAGGCAAAATCAAGAAAGGGCCCACCACTGCAAACACGTGCATCAAGGAGATGCCTTTGCAAAAAGCGGGGATGCGGGTCATGGCGTACACAAAGCTGCCAATGCCAAACATCAGGTACAGCGGAATGCAAGCGTAAAACAGCACCACGTGGCTGGGCGTGATGGGGGTGTCGCGCAACACGGTTTGGTGCCAGTTGCCATCGCCTTCCCCAAAGAAACTGCCAATCCAATAGAAGGTGAAGGTGTAGACCACCAACCACATGGTCAGCGCGAAATAGCGTTTGAGTTCAACTTCGGGCGTGATGGCGTCGATGTTGCGATCGCGCGTGACAAACAAGTAGACCTGGATCAGGGCGACGATGCCGAACAAAACGGGCAATTGGATCCAAAACAAACGCATCCAAATGTCTTGGAAGATGGGTTCTGTTGAATCGAGACCTGCAGACATGCCATACATCTGCTGGTAGACCCGGTAGGACACGTAGACACCGGTCAGCACCGTCATGGCAACAGCAAACCAGACATAACTGAGGGTGAAGCGGGACGTGGTGTCGGTGGAAGAGGTGAGATTGAGATCTCGGCTGGTCAAGGTAGACATCTGACGACTCCTTCTTAAGGCGGTATGAAAAACCGTTTGCAACATTGAACAGTCGCATTCTTGAAATTTCTGGCCCATTGAACAACCGTGTAAACACCTAGATCATGAAGGGTAATTCATCTTTTAACTGCTCGAAATGCCGATATTTGGGGTAGAAGCCACCCCCATTGAAGCACTATATTGCATTCAAATGGCGTTGGGATGACATTCTGTCAGCGCCCTGCTGTCCAATCGATCAAGGCGTCCAGCACCGGTCTGCCTTGGTTCGCATTCGGGTGGTTGAGCATGGCCACCAGCACAAAGCGCTGACCGTTTGGAGCGTCCACATAGCCCGCAATGCCCATGCTGTCGCGCAAACTGCCGGTTTTCAAGTGGGCACTGGCGCTGCTTTTGCTGCGCTTCATGGTGCCGTCCACGCCGGTGAGTGGCAGTGAGGCCATCAGTTCTGGCATGAAGGGCTGCAGCCAGGTCCATTGCAGCAACCGCGACAAGTCATGGGCACTGATGCGTGCTTGCCGGCTCAAGCCTGAGCCCTTGTCGAGCATTGGCGGCTCCCCGCCAATGCGTTCACGCCACCACACTTCAATGACCTCTTTGGCCGCGACGGGTGTGGCTGTGCCCCGTTTGTGCGCGGCCAGGGTCAAAAACAATTGCTCGGCCATGACGTTGTTGCTGAACTTGTTGATGTCGCGCACGACCTCGCCCAACGGGGGTGACTCTGCAAAAAACACTGGCTTCAAGGTTGAGGGCACGCGGCCATCGCGCACGTTGCCACTGAGTTGCCCGCCGAGTTGTTGCCACATGCCCAGCACGGCACGCGCTGCGAATTGCTCGGGTTCGGCATAGGCCACGGGCCACAGCTTGTCCGTGCAACTGGCAGGAAAGCCACCCATGAATCGGATGCTCAAGGGGTTGCCAAATTCAGGCTTCAAACTGGCGCGGTAGTCGGCGCAGTCGCCGCCCATCAAGGGCACACTGGCTTGCAATTGCACCCCAGCCAGCGGGGGCTCCAAATGCACCCGCGCCACCTTGTGCACTGGGTCGGGCACGAATTGAATCAGCAACGATTTGTAATTCAGCAGCAGCGCATCCGGTGCGGCGTTGTAAGGGCGCAGGGGTTCGCCATCAAAGCTTGCGGGGTCGTGCGGCGGCAATGCAAACAAGCTGCGGTCGAGCACGATGTCGCCTTGGATGTTGCGAATGCCCATGCCCTGCAAGCGCCGCAGCAACAACCACAGTTGCTCCACCCCCAGCTTGGGGTCGCCACTGCCTTGCAAGTACACCTGCCCGTGCCATACATCACCACGCAACTGCCCGTCCAAATACACCGGGGTGCGCCAAGTGAAGGCCGGGCCCAACATGTCCAGCGCCGCACCGGTGGTGACCAACTTCATGAGCGACGCAGGATTGCGCGCCACATCGGCCTGGTATTGCAAGCGAGGCGTGCTGGGTGTGCCCACCGGCAACACCACCACGCTGAGTGCGTCACGCGGCAACTTGGCACGCTGCAAAGCGTCTTCAACCGCCGCCGGCAAGCTGCTTTGTGCATGCAGCGCACCGACCATGCTGCAAAGCAAGATGAGGGCACAGGTGCGTCGTGCGGCCCTGTTGGCAGTCGGCTTGAAACCAAGGCCGTGGTTCATCGTTGTTGTGGTCATGGTCCGATTATGAAACCGCGCATGGGCGCGCCACGGATAATCACGGCATGCCCTCCCTCATTCAGCGCCTGCGGCAATTGCCGCCGCCAACCATTGGCCTGTTGGCCGCCGTCATCACGGTCTCGATTTGGAGCGCCTTCATCGTCATTGCACGCGCCTCGGCATCGGGACATTTGCTGCCCTTGGACATTGCCTGGGCCCGCATGGTGGGTGCGGGTTTGGTGCTGTTGCCATGGGGCTGGTGGTTGACAAAACAAGCCCGCGCGAACGGCGGACCCAAAGGCTGCTTCGCCGGCTTGTCGCCCCTGCCTTGGCACATCACTTGGCGCATCGGCTTGTTTGGTGGCTTGGGCTATGCCATGTTGGCCTACAGCGGTTTTTTCTTTGCGCCGGCAGCCCATGGCTCGGTGTTGATGCCCGGGTTTTTGCCGGTGTGGACCAGTGTGTTGGCCTTGCTGTTGTTGGGCGAGCGCTTGCATGGCAACCGCTTGATGGGCTTGGCGCTCATCATCAGCGGCGGCATGTTGGTCGGCGGCAGCAGCTTGTTGCATGCGTTTGATGGCGGCAGCTTGTGGTTGGGTGATGTTTTGTTTTTGTCTGCCAGTTTTTGCTGGTCCACTTACAGCGTGATGAGCCGGCGGTTGAACTTGCAGGCCATTCCCGCCACCATCGCCATCACCTGTTTTGCGTTTTTCAGCTTTGTGCCGCTCTACACCTTGCTGGCTTGGCTGCAGCTTGTGCCCAGTCATTTGTTCACCGCGCCTGTGACTGAAGTGATGTGGCAAGCACTGTTTCAAGGCGGGGGTTCGGTGGTCATTTCGGGCATCACCTTCACCCAAATGATTCGCCACTACGGGCCCGTGCGCTCGACCATGATCACCTCTTTGGTGCCGGGCTTGTCGGCTTTGGGTGCGGTGGTATTTCTAGGCGAACCGCTGGGCTGGCATTTGCTTTTAGGCCTGGCCCTGGTGACCTTTGGCATTTTGTTCGGCGTGCAAAAAGCCCCTGCGGTGTTGGCCAAAGCATGAAGTTCTTGGCGATTGAAACCAGCACCGATCGGCTGTCGCTGGCGGTTCAAAACGGCGCGCACTTTGGGGCCTTTGAAGGCGCAGGCGGCGCGCAGTCGTCCGCCACGCTCCTGCCCGCGGTCATGGCTTTGCTGCAACAAGCGCAATTGCCCTTGGGCGATTTGGACGCCATCGCTTTTGGCCGTGGGCCCGGCGCTTTCACGGGCTTGCGCACCGCTTGTGCGGTCGCCCAAGGTTTGGCCCTGGGCGCGAACTTGCCGGTGCTGCCCCTCGACACGTTGTTGGGCGTGGCCGAAGCAGCTCGCTCCATTTCTGAGCGGGTGCTGGTGTTGATGGATGCGCGCATGCACCAGGTGTATGGGGCCGCTTATGAATGGCAAGACACGCAATGGCGATGTGTTCAAGCACCGTATTTGCAGCATCCTGAAGCTGTCGGTTTGCCTGCTGGATGGCACGCGCCAACATGTGTCATCGCTGGCAATGCACTAACTTCACCAGATTTACAAGACAGCCTGCACCATTTACAAAGCGCACAAGCACAGACGGTGGAACTTTGGCCGCAAGCCAAGCCCCTGTTGCGATTGGCCCACGCGGCATGGCTTCGTGGTGAAGCCGTGGCTGCCGACCAAGCGCTGCCCCTGTATGTGCGCGACCAAGTCGCCCTCACCACGGCCGAGCGGCTGGCCTTGAAAGGGACGTCAGCATGAAGCCTGCTGTCGCCATGCAAGCGCACCATCTGTCGGATGTGCTGCGCATTGAGCAGTCTGTCTATTCGCACCCGTGGACGCATGGCAACTTCATCGATTCCATCGCCTCGGGTTACCACATGCCCGTGTGGTTTGAGCAAGATCAGATGGTGGCCTACCTGGTGGCCATGCGCGGCGTGGACGAAGTGCATTTGCTTAACCTTACCGTGGCAGCGGATTTTCAGCGCCAAGGTTGGGCGCGCATGATGCTGCAACATCTTTCAAGCTGGAGCAGCGAGCGCGGTGCCCACAACCTGTGGCTGGAAGTGCGGGCGAGCAACCAGCGTGCCCTTCAGCTGTATCAAGCGCATGGCTTCACCACCGAAGGCCTGCGCCGTGCTTATTACCCCTTGAACTTGGGCCAGCGTGAAGACGCAGTGGTCATGCGTTTGCAGTGTTAAGGTTGCCACCATGACTTTGCAACTCGATCCTCGTCAACGCGCCATGCTGGCCGACATGGGCGTGCGTGTGTGGGCACCGCAGACCATGCCAGAACAGCCTGTGAGTGCACCGGCCTTCATGCGAAGTGAAGTGGTCGGGGAGACTGCGTTCGCCTCGACAAACTTGGTTTCTGTGAAACCATCTTCCCTGGCCGCGACAACCGTGGCTCGTGCAGCACCCTCGCCGACAAAACCTGCTGACATGCAACCCCCTGAGCTGTCTTTGTCACCCCTGCCTGAAGGTTTGGCGCAGATGGACTGGGCGGGTTTGCAAGCTGCAACTGCCAGTTGCCAAGCCTGTGGTTTGTGCCAAGGTCGTCACCACAGTTTGTTTGCCAGCGGTTCGGTCGTTCAGCCCCCTGCGGATTGGCTGATCGTGGGCGACGCCCCCACCGATGCCGAAGATCTGGCCGGCGTGGCCTTGGTGGGTGAAGAAGGTCTGCTGTTCGATGCCATGCTGCAGGCCATGGGTTTGTCGCGCACGGTTGGCGGTCCATCCACCGCGTCTGTGGTGATCACAAGCGCAGTGAAATGCCACCCGCAAGACAAGCGCAACCCCAGCGCGGCAGAGTGGATGCAATGCCGCGCCTATTTGCAACGCCAAATCGAGTTGCTGCAACCCAAAGTCATCTTGGCTTTGGGTCGTTTGGCCGCACAAGCTTTGTTGCAACCCCGTTTGGGCGAGCTCGCCAGCCAACCGCTGGGCAAGTTGCGCGGCCAGGTGCACCAGGTTTCAGGCTGCCCGGTGGTGGTGAGTTATCACCCCGCCTATTTGTTGCGCAGCCCCTCTGACAAAGCCAAAGCATGGGCCGATTTGATGTTGGCCATGCAACAGGTGCGTCCTGTCAGCCCTTAGGTGTACCTCGCTGCATTGAAGGCCGGTGATCTTCAGCGCCTGCCTACAATCTGATGCATGAACTTCACCGACATGCTGCAACTGGCCAGCAAACGCCAACAGTCCTTGCTGTGCGTGGGCTTGGACCCTGAGCCCAGCCAATTTCCACAGCACATGCGTGGCGACAGCAAGCGCATCTTTGATTTTTGCGCCCAGATTGTGGATGCCACGCACGACCTGGTGTGCGCATTCAAACCGCAAATCGCGTACTTTGCGGCGCACCGCGCGGAAGACCAGTTGGAGCGATTGATCGCGCACATCCGCGCTGTGGCACCGCATGTGCCGGTGATTTTGGATGCCAAGCGCGGGGACATTGGCTCGACCGCTGCGCAATACGCCCTGGAGGCCTTTGAGCGGTATGGCGCAGATGCGGTCACGCTGTCGCCCTTCATGGGCTTTGATTCGGTCGAGCCCTATTTGAAATACCACAGCAAAGGAGCGTTCTTGTTGTGTCGCACCTCCAACCCAGGGGGTGACGATTTTCAAAACCAACGTTTGGCTGGCGTTGAAGGTCAACCCTTGCTTTACGAACACATTGCGCGCTTGGCGCAGGGGCCATGGAACTTGAACGGTCAACTCGGCTTGGTGGTGGGCGCCACTTACCCTGTAGAAATTGCCCGCGTGCGAGCGCTTGCACCCACGCTGCCCTTGCTGATCCCGGGTGTTGGTGCGCAAGGCGGGGATGCCGCAGCCACCGTGAAAGCGGGCTTGCGCATGGCGCATGGACACGCCAGCGGCAACATCATCGTCAACTCTTCCCGCGCCGTCTTGTATGCCTCTGATGACCAGCATTTTTCACAAGCGGCACGAATTGCTGCTTTGCAAACACGAGATGCATTGGGCGCGGCGCAGGCTGAAATCTTTGTTTGATACAGATCAAATGGCTTTTGAATACTTTTTTTAATTTGAAAACTCTGCTACTTTAAAAGCCAATTTATATGGTTGACTAATGCACAGTGGCTCTATTTAAGCTATGGTTTGAGGCTAACTATTAGAGTCTTACATGTCAAACAGAGCCGTGTTTTTTGAATTGATTGCCAGAGTCAATGCTGTTGAAAATCGACACCATGAGATCTTGCCCGATATCAATGCACAGCTGTTGTTGATGCGGGTGGCCATGGCTCACCATGCGGGCGCATCGATGAACGTGACCCAAGCCATGAACCTCGACCACATTGGTTCGCCAGCCATGCTGCACCGCAAAATCAACGACCTGCTGAACCAAGGTCTGATTGAATTGACCTTTGAAGGCAACAACCGCCGCACCAAGTTTTTGGTGCCAACGGCACAAGCCTACGCCATCATTGACGAGTTGGCCGATGCCGCTGCCTCGGTCTATGACACCGTCAGCTGATCAGCGCTGATTCAACAAACGTTTCAAGTAACGCCCGGTCATGCTGGCTGGGTTGGCCGCCACCTCTTCGGGTGTGCCCACAGCCACCACTTGACCACCACCGCTGCCGCCCTCAGGGCCCATGTCGATCACCCAGTCTGCGGTTTTGATCACATCCAGGTTGTGCTCGATGACCACGATGGTGTTGCCCGCCTCCACCAACTGGTGCAACACCTTCAACAGCAAATCAATGTCGGCGAAATGCAAGCCCGTGGTGGGCTCGTCCAAGATGTAAAGCGTGCGGCCAGTGTCTCTGCGCGACAGCTCCAGCGCCAACTTCACGCGCTGCGCTTCACCACCTGACAAAGTGGTGGCGGCTTGACCCAAGCGGATATAGCCCAGACCCACTTCCATCAAGGTTTGCAACTTGCGCGCCAAGTTGGGCACCGCGCCAAAAAAAGCCAGCGCATCTTCCACCGTCATGTTCAAAATTTGCGCGATGTTTTTGCCCTTGTACTGCACCTCCAAGGTCTCGCGGTTGTAACGCTCGCCGTGGCAGACATCGCAAGGCACATACACATCGGGCAGGAAATGCATTTCCACTTTCACCACACCGTCGCCTTGGCACGCGGTGCAACGACCACCTTCGACATTGAATGAAAACCGCCCCGCGCCATAACCGCGTTCACGCGCCATCGGCACCTCGGCCATCAATTCACGCAAGGGCGTGAACAAGCCGGTGTAGGTGGCCGGATTGGAGCGCGGCGTGCGTCCAATCGGTGACTGGTCCACATTGATGACCTTGTCGAAGTTGTAGAGGCCCAAGATATCGTCATGCGCGGCCGGCTCTTCATGCGCGCGGTGAATTTGCCGCGCTGCAGCGGCATACAAGGTGTCGTTCACCAACGTGGATTTGCCCGAACCCGAGACGCCCGTGACACAGGTGAGCAGGCCGACCGGGAATTCAGCATCGACGTGCTTCAAGTTGTTGGCCCGTGCACCCAAAATGGTCAGGGATTGTTTGGCACTGTTTGAAGTGGGCGCAACAGGCATGGCACCAAACACGTTTTGGCTGGGCGCGGCTTGCGCAATGGTTGGTTGTTGCAAGAGCCAAGATCGACGTTTTTCAGGCACGGCGATTTGCAATGCGCCCGACATGTAACGACCTGTCAAGGAATGTGGATTGGCCTCAATATCCGCCGGCGTGCCTTGCGCCATCACACGACCGCCATGCACACCCGCACCAGGCCCCATGTCCAAGCAATGGTCGGCAGCGCGAATCATGTCTTCATCATGCTCCACCACCAACACACTGTTGCCAATGTCACGCAAGTGTTTCAAGGTGTCGATCAAGCGATCGTTGTCGCGCTGATGCAAGCCAATGCTGGGCTCGTCCAACACATACATGACGCCTGTGAGGCCCGAACCAATTTGCGACGCCAGGCGAATGCGCTGTGCTTCACCGCCCGACAAGGTGTCGGCGCTGCGCGAGAGGCTCAAGTAGGTGAGTCCCACGTCGTTTAAAAATTTCAAGCGGTTGGCAATTTCACGAATCACCTTGTCACCAATGTCGGCCTTGTTGCCTTGCAATTGCAGGTCTTGGAAATACGCTTGGCATTCGGCCAAGGTGATGTGGCTCACATCGTGCAAAGTGCGCGCCGACATGCCTTCGCCCAAACGCACATGCCGCGCCTCAACCCGCAAACGCGTGCCTTCACAGGCCAGGCACGGTCGATGCCCTCGGTAGCGCGACAACTCTTCGCGCACAAGCGCCGAGTCGGTGTCGCGAAACCGACGCGTCATGTTGTTCACAATGCCTTCAAACGCATGCAGCTTGCTGGTTTTGCGGCCCGCTTTGGCGCCGGATTCAAGCACATAGCTGAACTTGATTTCTTCCTCGCCCGAACCAAACAACAACACCTGTTGAATCTTTTCTGGCAGATTTTCAAATGGTGTTTCCAAATCGAAACCATAGTGCTTGGCCAAGCTTTGCAGCATGGCGAAGTAATAGGCGTTGCGTTTGTCCCAGCCTTTGATGGCGCCGCTGGCCAAGCTGATACCAGGAAAGGCGACGATGCGTGCAGGGTCGAAAAAAGTTTGTTCACCCAAACCTTCACAGTCGGGACAAGCGCCCAGCGGTGAATTGAAAGAAAACAAACGCGGCTCGAGTTCGCCGATGGCGTAATTGCAATGCGGGCAAGCAAAGCGCGCGTTGAAAGCGTGCTCTGATTGGCGGTCCAAGTCGAGCACCACGGCGCGACCATCGGCCAATCGCAAGGCGGTTTCCACGCTTTCGGCCAAACGTGTAGCCATGTCGGAACGCACCTTGAGCCGGTCCACCACCACATCGATGTCGTGCTTTTCTTTTTTCTCTAGGCTTGGCAAGTCGGCCAATTCAACGACTTTGCCGTCAATGCGAAAACGCACAAAGCCTTGCGCCTGCATCTGGGTGAAAACCTCGGCGAACTCGCCTTTGCGCTCGCGCGCGACTGGCGCCATCACCATGATGCGGGTTTCTGGCGGCATGGCCAAGACCGCATCCACCATTTGCGCCACGCTAGAAGCTTGCAAAGGCACGCCGTGGTCGGGGCAATGCGGCGTGCCGGCGCGGGCAAACAACAAGCGCAAGTAATCATGGATTTCAGTGACCGTGCCAACAGTTGAGCGCGGGTTGTGGCTGGTGGCTTTTTGCTCAATGGCAATGGCCGGCGACAAGCCTTCAATCAAATCGACATCGGGCTTGTCCATGCGCTGCAAAAACTGCCGCGCGTAGGCCGACAAACTTTCCACATAACGGCGTTGACCTTCTGCGTACAGCGTGTCAAACGCCAAACTGGACTTGCCCGACCCCGACAAACCCGTGATGACCACCAATTGGTTGCGCGGGATGTCGATGTCAATGTTTTTCAGATTGTGGGTGCGGGCGCCACGAATGCTGATTTGACCGAACGCGCCTCGGCCTGCGAGGTGGTGAGACAGGTAATTGGCGTCTTGGGGTGAGTTCACTGCTTTGGGTGGGTCAAGGGCAACCTGCCATCATAGTCAAGCCTTGGTGTCCAACGACCTGAGTTTGTGAAATGCCATCCAAATACAAGGATGCATTCATGCACTTGGGGCTAATCAGTGCCCCGCCACATGCTCACCCGCCTTCAAGCGGTACTCGGTGCTGCAATACGGGCACTTGGCATGGCCTTCGTGCGAGAGGTCTAGAAATACTTTGGGATGGGTGTTCCACAACTGCATGTCCGCCTTGGGGTTGGGACAAAACACGCCGCCATGGCTGTTGAGGTCTTTGGCCAGCAACTCGATGGTCTTCATGTCAAACCTTGGTCAACCAATGGGCGTACTTGGGGTTGCGGCCGTTGACGATGTCAAAGAAGGCGCTTTGGATTTTTTCGGTGATCGGGCCACGGCTGCCGATGCCAATTTCAACACGATCCAGTTCGCGAATGGGCGTGACCTCAGCAGCGGTGCCGGTGAAGAAGGCTTCATCAGCGATGTAAATCTCGTCACGCGTGATGCGCTTTTGCACGATCTCGAGCCCCAAATCTTTGGCGATGTGAAACACCGTGTTGCGGGTGATGCCATTCAAAGCGCCAGCGGACAAGTCAGGGGTGTAAATCACGCCGCCCTTGACCACGAAGATGTTTTCGCCTGCGCCTTCGGACACAAAGCCTGACGCGTCCAACAACAAAGCTTCGTCGTAGCCATCATCGAGGGCTTCCATGTTGGCCAAGATGGAATTGGTGTAATTGCTGACCGCTTTGGCCTGGGTCATGGTGATGTTCACATGGTGGCGCGTGTAGCTGGACGTTTTCACGCGGATGCCGCGCTTCATGCCTTCTTCACCCAAATACGCGCCCCATGTCCAGGCGGCCACCATCAGGTGAATTTGGTTGCCTTTGGGCGAGACGCCCAATTTCTGCGAACCAATCCAAGTGAGTGGACGCACATAACCGCTTTTCAACTTGTTTTCGCGCACCACGGTGCACTGGGCTTCGTTCACCTGCTCTTGGGTGAACGGGATTTTCATGCGCAAAATTTTGGCGCTGTTGAACAAGCGCTCGGTGTGCTCTTGCAAACGGAAGATGGCCGTGCCTTGTGCGGTGTCGTAGGCACGCACACCTTCGAACGCGCCGCAGCCGTAGTGCAGGGTGTGGCTGAGGACGTGGATTTTCGCGTCGCGCCAGTCCACCAGCACGCCGTCCATCCAAATTTTGCCGTCACGGTCGTGCATGGGAGGGGGCAGGGCGCTCATGAAAATCCTTTCGGGGAAGCACAAATGGAGACCGGCGATTCTAAGCGCCAGCCACCTTGTCCTCTTCCTCGGCACGCCGACGCAAGACCCATTCGGTCAAGCGGCCTTCTTGAAAGCTGCATTGCACCTGGTCGCCCGCCTCATCGCGCCAGACAAACACCTCGGGTTGTTGGCCTTGGGGCGAGGCCAATCGACCCAAGCTGCCGGCCAAGGACAGCACTTGCAGCAAGCGCAAGCCGTTGTGCAACTGGGCATGGAACATCACGGCGTTGGGCACAGCGCCCACCGGTTGATCGGCGGCACGTTCGAGGCTGAACAACAAGCGACTGGTGTGCTGCAACAGCCAAAAAACAATGCCGCTGGCCACCAATGAAAACCCCCACCAACCAAAGGCCCGGAAGGACAGAAAAAGCAGCCCAGCCAGGGCCATGGGGATCCAAAGATTGCGCCAGTTCATGGCCTCATTTTGGCACTTGAACCGATCTGGCACTGAATTCGCCTTTGGCCGCGGCTTGGTGACAGCTCACGCAGGCCGCGCCTTTGCTGACAGATGGTTTTTTCCACACGGCAGCGGGCACTTTGGGGTTGCTCATGTGGATCTTGGTCCACCAAGCAGATTGGGTGATGCGGTGCTGTGGCGGCTCCTCGGCCACCAGTGCAAAGGTAGCGGCGTTGGCCTGCAACCATTTGGCGATCTCTTCCTGGGTGTCGATGTTCATCATCACCTGTGCGGTGAAATGCTGGGGCATGCTGTCCATCAGTTTTTTCCAGGAGGTGGCCGGCAGCATGCCTGGGGGATAAGCGAAGTGGCACACCGTGCATTGCTGGGTGTACGGTGTGAAAGCGGGTATGGGCACACTCACTTGCGCATGGGCCAAGCCCATCAGCAGGGTGGCCAAGCCGATCGCCGCTTGTTTGATGTTTCTCATGACGTCTCCTCCAAGATGGAAGGTCCATTCTTGAAGCTTGGCCGACGTTGTGCCTTGATGCAAAACAAGAAAGCGGCTGAATGCAGATGCTGCCGATTGCACTTCGGTGGGCCACCAGAGCGATCAGCCACGCCCTGAGCGATGTTGGTTTCAATCGAGTTGCCGCAACACCGCCACCGCCTCATCCACGCGCTCGACCCCGTGAATGGTGAGCCCCTCAATGGACTTTTTCGGCATATTGGCTTTGGGAATCAGCGCCACACTGAAACCGAGTTTGGCGGCTTCTTTCAAGCGCTCTTGGCCACGTGGCGCAGGCCGCACTTCTCCGGCCAAGCCCACCTCGCCAAACGCCAAAAAGCCGCGCGGCAGGGGTTTACCGCGCAAGCTGCTTTGGATGGCGAGCATCACCGCCAAGTCGGCGGCGGGCTCGCTGATGCGCACGCCGCCCACGGCGTTCACAAACACATCTTGGTCCATGCAGGCCACGCCAGCATGGCGGTGCAACACGGCCAGCAACATGGCCAGGCGGTCGCGGTCCAAGCCGACACTCAGACGCCTGGGGCTGGGGCCACCACTGTCAACCAGTGCTTGGATTTCCACCAGCAAAGGCCGTGTGCCTTCCAGCGTGACCATGACACAGCTGCCAGGCACCGGTTCGGAATGTTGGCTCAAGAAAATGGCGCTGGGGTTGCTCACGCCCTTGAGGCCTTTTTCGGTCATGGCGAACACGCCAATTTCATTGACTGCGCCAAAGCGGTTTTTGATGGCCCGCACCAGCCGGTAGCTTGAATGCGTGTCGCCTTCAAAGTACAGCACCGTGTCCACCATGTGCTCCAGCACCCGTGGGCCGGCCAATGCGCCTTCTTTGGTGACATGGCCGACCAAGACCATGGTGGTGCCACTGGATTTCGCCAAGCGGGTCAGGTGGGCGGCGCATTCGCGCACTTGCGCCACCGACCCCGGCGCGCTGGTGAGCTGATCCGAGTACACCGTTTGAATCGAGTCAATCACCGCCACCTGTGGCGACTGCGCTTGCAGCGTGGCGATGATTTTTTCCAACTGCGTTTCGGCCAGCACATTCACCTGGCTGTGGTCCAGCCCCAAACGCCGCGCCCGCAACGCCACTTGCGCACCCGACTCCTCGCCGGTCACGTACAAGGTGTGTTGACCGCTGCGTTGCAAGCCATCCAAGGCTTGAAGCAACAAGGTGGACTTGCCAATGCCCGGGTCGCCGCCGATCAGCACCACCCCACCTTCGACCATGCCGCCGCCCAACACGCGGTCCAGCTCGTCTTGGCCCGTGGGGGTGCGTTGCATGTCCTGGGCTTCAATGGCGGAGAGGGCCATGACCGCCGAGGCCGGGGCCAAGCCGGCACGCTCGCTGTAGCGGTTTTTGCTGGCGCTGCTGTCGCTGACCACCGACTCGACCAAGGTGTTCCATGCGCCGCAGTGGGGGCATTTGCCCAGCCATTTGGGGCTGGTGCCGCCACAGTCGCTGCAGCTGAAAAGGGTTTTGTCTTTGGCCATGCAAGGATGATACGGCTGGGGCTTGGGCGACAATGTGCGCTGTTCACCTTTGCAAAGCTGTCTTGTCCGATCTCACCCCCTCCTCAGTGGCCCACCCCGAGCGCATGACCGCCGACGAACGCCGTTCGGCCTTCTCCTTGGCCAGCATTTACGCTTTGCGCATGCTCGGCCTGTTCATGGTGATGCCGGTGTTCATGCTCGAAGCCCGCCAGTACGAAGGCGGGGCCGACCTGTCCAGTGTTGGTTTGGCCATGGGCGTGTATGGCTTGGTGCAAGCGGTGTTGCAAATTCCATTTGGCATGGCCGCCGACCGCATCGGTCGCAAGCGGGTCATCTACATGGGTCTGGCCCTGTTGGCGCTGGGCAGCGTGGTCGGTGCGATGGCCACCAGCGTCACCGGCTTGGCCTGGGGCCGCGCCCTGCAAGGCGGCGGCGCGATCTCAGCGGCGGTCACGGCTTTGCTGGCCGACCAAACCCGCGACGAGGTGCGCACCAAAGGCACCGCCTTGGTGGGCGCCAGCATTGGCCTGATGTTCGCGCTCAGCTTGGTGCTGGGGCCCTTGCTGTCGGGCTGGGGCGGCCTGCCCGCCATTTTTGCGGTGACCTTTTTGATGGCCCTGGCCGGCGTCTTGATCGTGCGCTTTTGGACGCCGCCCGAGCCCGCGCTGCCCGACCCCGCTGCATCAAAGCACAGCCTGTGGGGCTTGCTGGTGCACCCCGATTTGGTCCGCTTGAACTTTGGTGTGTTCGCCTTGTACGCCGTGCAATTGGCCTCTTGGGTGGCGATTCCTGCCCTGCTGATCCAAGCCGGCGTGCCCCAGGAAGACCATGGTTGGGTGTATTTGCCGGCCGTTTTGCTGTCCTTTGTGGTGATGGGGTTGACGCTGTTTCCCATGGAACGTCGCGGTCAATTGCGCCCCCTGTTTCTCAGCTCGATTGGCTTGGTGATGCTGGTGCAAGCCGCCTGGGGCTGGATGACGCTGGGGCAGCCCCAGCTTGGGTTGTTGGGACTGATGTTGTTTTTGTTTTTCTGCGGCTTCAATGTGCTGGAGGCCAGCCAACCCAGCTTGGCTTCGCGCTTGGCCCCGCTGGGCTCGCGCGGCGCCGCCTTGGGTGTTTACAACACCTTGCAATCTTTGGGTATTTTTGCCGGCGGCGCTGTTGGTGGCTTGTTGCTCAAGTCGGTCGGCGCATCAGGCGTCTTTGCGGCCAGCACCGGCCTGATGCTGGTTTGGCTGCTGGTGGCCTGGGGCACCCACTACGTGCACAGATCACCAAGCGGTGCGGTCACAGCGCACAGCCGCTGAACCGGTGCTAGCCGCATAATCTGTCCACATCTCCACACCGAACTCAAGAGGAATCTCCATGGCAAGCGTGAACAAAGTGATTTTGTTGGGCAACTGCGGGCGCGACCCCGAGGTGCGCTATTTGCCCAGCGGCCAGGCCGTGGCCAATGTGTCCATCGCCACCAGCACCAAACGCAAAGACAAAAACAGCGGCGACATGGTGGAAGAAACCCAATGGCACCGCATCACCTTCTACGACCGCTTGGCTGAAATCGCCGGTGAGTACGTCAAAAAAGGCCGCCCCATTTACGTGGAAGGCCGCTTGAAATACGGCTCTTACACCGACAAAACCACCGGTCAAGAAAAAGCCACGGTGGACATCATCGCTACCGAGTTGCAACTCCTGGGTGGCCGCGAAGGCATGGGCGGCCCCTCTGAAGACGGCGGCGGCAGCCGCGCCCCCGCCCGCAGCGCCCCAGCAGCAGCGCCTCGCGCCTCGGCGCCTGCCCCTGCCAAGTCGGGGTTTGACGACATGGACGACGATATTCCGTTTTGAGATTGGTCCGTTTGGCTTGGGGCCCATTGCAGCGGTGCGGCCCCAGCTGACAAGCCGGCAACCGACGCAGCCAGCCCCGCCCACGCGGGGCTTTTTTGTGCACTGTCAAGCGCGGTCTGGACTGCGGTAGTGCATGGCTTGCGCCACATGAGGCTGCTCAATCTGCGCGGCACTGGCCAAATCGGCGATGGTTTGGGCCACTTTTTTCACCCGGCTGATGGCCCGCCCCGACCAGGCGTGGCGACGCGCGGTTTGCAGCAAATGCTGTTCAGCCTGGGCATTCATGGGCAGGTCTTGCAGTTGCGCCGGGGTCAGGTCTTGGTTGCGCACCCCTTGTCGGGCCAAAGCACGGTCGTGGGCGGCTTGGCAACGCTGTTGGACCATGGCGCTGCTGTCACCGCTGGGCGCTTGCAGCATCAGATCGGGGGGCAAGGCGGCCACCTGCACTTGCATGTCCAATCGGTCCAGCAGTGGACCGCTCAAGCGCGCTTGATAACGCGCGATGTGTTCCGGCGCGCAACGGCAGGCGGGTTGCTGTGCGCCCAAGTAACCACAAGGGCAGGGGTTCATGGCCGTCACCAATTGAAATTGCGCCGCCAACTCGGTGTGGTGCCGCCCCCGTGACAGCATGATGCGACCGCTTTCCAGCGGCTCACGCAAGGCCTCCAAGCTGTGTCTTGAAAACTCCAACAGCTCGTCCAAAAACAACACGCCATGGTGCGCCAAGGAAATGGCGCCGGGGCGAGGCGGCACACCACCGCCCACCAAAGCCATGGTGGTGGCGCTGTGGTGCGGCTGGCGAAATGGCCGCTGGCCCCAGTGCTGGGGCTGAAACTGCCCGGCCAAACTGAGCACCGCGGCAGACTCCAAGGCTTGTTGCTGCGTGAGACCCGGCAACAAACCCACCAAACGCTGCGCCAACATGGTCTTGCCGCTGCCCGGTGGCCCCATCATCAACAGGCTGTGGCCGCCAGCGGCGGCGATCTCCAGGGCGCGTTTGGCATTGGCCTGGCCGCGCACCTCGCGCAGGTCGGGGACGCTGTGGGGTGGTTGCGGGTGTGGCCACGCAGGTGGCTGCAAACGCTGCCAGCCCTGCGACGGCATCTGCACACTGGCCTGGCTGTGGGGCAAGAAGGCCTGCACCACATCGCGCAAATGCGCGGCCCGGTAGACCCGCGACTGCGGCAACAAGGCCGCTTCTTCGGCGCTGCCTGCAGGAAGCACCCAGGTCCATGCCTCGTCATTGGCAGCCATGCCCAGCGCCATGGCCAAAGCCCCGCGCACCGGGCGCAACTCGCCCGACAAAGACAACTCGCCCGCAAACACATGCTGCTGCAAGGCCACGTCATCGAGCTGCCCGCTGGCGGCCAAGATGCCAATGGCGATGGGCAGGTCAAACCGGCCTGAATCTTTGGGCAGGTCGGCGGGGGCCAGGTTGACCACGATGCGCTGGTTGGTGGGGAAGTCCAGGCCGCTGTTTTGCAACGCCGAGCGCACCCGTTCGCGGGCTTCGCGCACCTCGGTGTCGGCCAAACCGACCAAGGTGAAGCTGGGCAGGCCATTGGCCATGTGCACCTCGACCGTGACGCGGGGGGCTTTCATGCCCAAAACCGCGCAGCTGTGCACTTGTGCGAACCCCATCTTGGTCTCCCTGTGTTGGTGCGCTCCCCATTTGGGTGCGGCATTCCCGTTTTCAGTGCACCGAAAAAGTGCAAAAAAGCCTGTTGATTGGGATGAAAGGCCTGATGGCCCCGCCAATCCAGCCCAAAGTGTGCTTGGCACAGAGACTGCTAAGAGGTACCTGCACTGCGTGTTTTTGAACGTGCAGCTATCGCTCAACGCGCAGACCCATGACTCAAGGAGAACCCATGAAACTGATCACGGCCATCATCAAACCCTTCAAGCTCGACGAGGTGCGCGAAGCCTTGTCAGCCATCGGGGTCCAAGGCATCACCGTCACCGAAGTCAAAGGCTTTGGGCGACAAAAAGGCCACACCGAGCTCTACCGCGGTGCGGAATACGTGGTGGACTTTCTGCCCAAAGTGAAGATCGAAGCCGCTGTTGCAGCGGGTTTGGTGGACCAGGCGATCGAAGCCATCGAGAACGCTGCCCGCACCGGCAAGATTGGTGACGGCAAGATTTTCGTCAGCAGCCTGGAACAAGTGGTGCGCATTCGCACTGGTGAAACTGGCACAGCGGCCATTTAATTCTTTCGACAAGGACTTGCATCATGAAAAAACTATTTGCCACGCTGGCCCTCGGCTTGGGCCTGGTCTTCGCCTCCGGCGTTGCCATGGCCGAAGACGCGCCTGCCAAACCTGCGGCTGAAGCCACAGCGACTGCTGCACCTGCCGCAGCCCCTGCTGCAGCCCCCGCGCCCGCAGAAGCCACGGCCGCGCCAGCGCCTGTGCCCAACAAAGGCGACACCGCCTGGATGACCGTGGCCACCGTGCTGGTCATCCTCATGACCATCCCCGGTTTGGCTTTGTTCTACGGCGGTTTGGTCCGCTCAAAGAACATGCTGTCGGTGTTGATGCAGGTGTTTGTGGTGTCGTCGATGATTTACGTGTTGTGGGTGCTCTACGGTTACACCGTGGCCTTCACCGCCAGCAACCCGTTCTTTGGGACCTTCGACAAGATCATGCTCAAGGGTGTGACCGTGGAGTCTATCGCTGCCACCTTCAGCAAGGGTGTTTACATTCCTGAACTGACCTTTGTGGCTTTCCAAGCCACCTTCGCTGCCATCACTTGCGCCTTGATCGTCGGTGCATTTGCCGAGCGCATGAAGTTCTCTGCCGTGTTGTTGTTCTGCGCACTGTGGTTCACTTTCAGCTACTTGCCCGTGGCCCACATGGTTTGGTATTGGGACGGCCCTGACGCCATCACCGACGCCGCTTCTTTGGAGAAAGTCACTGCCGCTGCGGGCTGGTTGTGGGCCAAAGGTGCGCTGGACTTCGCCGGTGGCACCGTGGTGCACATCAACGCCGCTGTCGCTGGTTTGATTGGTGCCTACATGGTCGGTAAACGCATTGGTTACGGCAAAGAAGCCATGGCGCCGCACAGCCTGACCTTGACCATGGTCGGTGCTGCTTTGTTGTGGGTGGGTTGGTTCGGTTTCAACGCCGGCTCCAACTTGGAAGCCAACGGTTTGACGGC
>JACCDP011324589.1_pt1 | contig 36790 bp, 25 predicted proteins | sample 7445841 | NCBI WGS metagenome assembly JACCDP01 (sample SAMN15323441, study PRJNA562643) | freshwater metagenome | isolation source: river surface water | place: USA:Blue River Watershed | collected 2017-08-17 | reverse complement strand
AGTATGCAAAAAATCAAGACGATTCGCCATTTGAAAGCTTTTGCTCGTCGCACAATCGGCGCGAACAAGGGCTGCAAAACTTTCAAATCGCACCGAATCGTCAGTATCTACGCGCCCAGCGAACATCACTTGTAAATCTTTATTGCATTCTATGACTATTGAGTTTGGTAATTTATACGTCTTATTCGATTCACAATTATTGCTGATTGTCATAATTTTATGATATTTTTTCCGGACAACAGTGAAAAGTTTTAGTTTAATTTGAAATAGAAGTATATGCAGAGATAATAAATCTTTTACAAAGAAAAGCCTGAGTTTATTTGTGAGACTTTCAGCCCCAAGGCCTGCCCTGGGGTGTTAACTGTGATTAATAAGCCCTCACAAATTTTCCTTCCATAAAATTTACATAAGATTTGTTGGCAACCTTTACTCCTCCCGGTGTTGGGTAATTTCCGGTAAAGTACCAGTCGCCCAAATGATGGGGGCATGACTGATGCAGGCCTTCGATGCTTTGGTAAATAATTTCCAGTTCACAACTCAGGTCGTTAGGCTTCAGCAATTGCGCTATTTTTTGGGATATCTGTTCAGTAGTAAAGGGTTCGTAAATTTCCTTTACCACATTGATTTGCTCTTCTTTAGGAAGGCTTAATTGATAGCGGGCTTTATCATAAACTTCTTCAATCAGGTTTTCTTTACCATGATCTTTGAGTAATGCAATAGTAGCCTCAAAGGCTACAAATCTCCCTAAAATGGCAATATCAATACCGTAACAATCGGGGTACCTGATTTGAGGGGCGGAGGATACCACAACAATTTTTTTAGGTTGCAACCTGTCGATAATTTTTAAAATACTGTATTTTAATGTAGTTCCTCTCACAATGGAATCATCCAGTACAACCAGGTTATCTAAGCCCGGTCTTACTATGCCATAAGTAACGTCATACACCAAGCTCACTAGGTCGTTGCGGTGCGCTTCGTCGGTAATAAAGGTGCGCTGCTTGGCATCTTTCAGCACTAATTTTTCTATTCTGGGGTGTATGGCTAATATGTCGCTGAGTTCGGGCTCGGCTATTTTAGCTAATTTAAAAATTTTTGTGGCCTTAACTTTATTGAGGTAAGCGTGAAGTCCTTTCATTAATCCACTAAACGCAACTTCGGCTGTATTCGGAATATAAGAGAATACTGTATTCTGTAAATCATAGTCAACCGATTGTAATACCGCAGGTACTAAGTATTGTCCGAGGTTTTGTCTTTCCTGATAAATCTGTGCATCATTACCTCTGGAAAAATAGATGCGTTCAAAAGTGCAGGATAGTTTTGGTAAGGGTTCTATGATCTGTTTTTCACTATAAGTTCCGTTACTTTTTATGATCAGGGCATGACCTGGTTTAATTTCATTAATATCTTCGTAGGGAACATTCAAAACAGTTTGAATAATGGGGCGTTCTGAGCAGGCTACCAGAATTTCCTCATCGGCATAATAATATGCAGGCCTGATGCCACTAGGGTCTCTAAGAATGAAACAATCTCCATTACCAATCAGACCACCCATCACATAACCACCATCCCAGCGTTTACTGGATTCCTTTAAAATAAGCTGCACATCCAGATCGCGGGAAATTAATTTTGAAATTTCCATATTGGAATGGCCTTCGGCTTTAAATTGTTTAAAAAGCCTGTCGTTCTCTTTATCCAGAAAGTGACCTATTTTTTCTAAAACGGTTACTGTATCTGCCTTTTCACGGGGATGTTGACCTAATTCAACCAGGTGGTCGAATAATTCATCTACGTTAGTGAGGTTGAAATTCCCTGCCACTACCAAGTTGCGGGTCATCCAGTTATTTTGCCTTAAAAAGGGATGACAGCTTTCTATGCTGTTTTTTCCAAAGGTTCCGTACCTCAAATGCCCCATGAGTAGTTCACCGAGGTATGGAATATTTCTTTTTTGCCATTCTACATCTTTATATTCGTCGGGAAAAGCTTTCTGATTATCGATAAAATGCTGGTTCACTTCCGTGAAAATTTCCTGTGTAGCCTTGGTTCTGATGGAACGTAATCGATCGATATATTGCACCCCTGGTTCAGGACTCAGCTTAACAGAAGCAATTCCTGCCCCATCCTGCCCCCTGTTAATCATCTTTTCCATAATCAGGTACAGCTTGTGTAAACCATACCTGGCCGAGCCGTATTTTTTCTTGTAAAAGGAAAGAGGCTTTAAAAGGCGGACAACCGTAATCCCGCATTCGTGTTTTATTGAATCACTCATGATATTGCTAAGAGCTACAAATTTACAATATTATACCGGATATTGACTTAATGTTGACATTTCTTCATTATTTTTGCAGGAAATTTGGTTAAAGAATTTTCGGGGAATATTTATTATATTTGAAAGTCCCCGTTCTAATCTGATAAATAACAAAGCACACGAAAATCTTTTTAGACAAATGCATTTTTTTTGAAATTCTGACGTTATGCAGCTAATATGTTTCAGACTATTAATTTAAGTCTTAAGTATGGGGGGATCTTACAATTATTTATTAAATCCAATGAAAATGAATTTTAGAAATATTATTTATCTGTTTTTTTTGCCTTTGCTTTTTATTTCAAAAAACACCTGCTCTCAGGTGAAAATTAATGAATATTCCGGGTCTAATGTAGGGGCTGTAACCGATGCCTTTGGTGTGGTTCAGGATTGGATAGAGCTATATAACCCGGGTACAACGGTTATTAATATACAGGGCTTTTACCTGAGTAATGATCTGGGAAATATTTCGAGGTGGCAATTTCCGCTTAACACCACAATTGCCGCAAAAGGTTTTTTGAAAGTGTTTGCCTCAGGTGCTAATGTTACGGCCACTAATGGAGGAGTAAAAGAATACCATACCAATTATAAATTACTTCAAACAAAACCAGAAAAAATAATTTTAGCCAATGCTATGGGTGTAATTGTTGACTCTTTAACCATTACTCCTAATCTTAAAAATCATAGCTGGGGCCGAAACCCTGATGGTGCTGCAACCTGGAAGCTATATACTACTCACACCTTTAATACTTCCAATACCGGAAACGCATTAACTTCCTATCTCATAAGACCGGTGTTTTCTGCCGGATCTGGAACTTATTCGGGTGGAATCTCCTTAAGTATTTCCAGTACACAAAGCAATACTAAAATAAAATACACGCTGGATGGTACCGATCCCAATACTTCTGCCTCTGCCATAACTGCTTCCAGTCCGGTTAGCCTAAACCTTTCCACTACAAAAGTGGTAAGGGCTGTTTGTACCGATGTTTCCACTACTCCCACTTATTTCAATAGCTTTATAGAAACTCACACCTATTTTTTCAGTCCTGACAATGCCTTTACCCTACCCGTTGTTTCACTTTGTGCAGATACCGCACAATTAATTATTAATCCGCTCAGTGTGGTGGATGCTTATATCGAATATTTTGAAACGGATCGTTCCTTAGCCATGACTTCATTTGGTTATGCTAATTTGCATCAAAACAATGGCATGGGCTTCCCGCAAGTTGCCTTTAACTTTACAGCTGTTGATGAATATGGTTATAATTACACCAATCGCCATCAGTTTTTTGATAATCCAACCTTAGGAGCCAGTTCCCGTACGGATCATGAAAAAATAATTTTCAGTAATGCTTCGGCCGATAATTTTCCCTCCGGTGGTGGTAAAAATGGCGGAAACAAAAGGCCAACCCACCTGCGTGATGCTTTTTGCCAAACTTATGCTTTACGTAAAAACCTGAATTTAGAAGGAAGAAGGTATGAACCTGTTATTATGTTTGTAAACGGCGGTTATTATGGTATATATGAGTTAAGGGAAAATATGGATAAGGAAAATACCACCCACTATTATACCCAAAAAGACCCCATGATTCTGGAATATTCGGGTACTGCTTACCTGAATAACCCACCTCAGGCCTGGCAAACAGACTGGAACAATGCATACAATTATGTGATGAACAATCCCATGACGGTTGCTGCTAACTATACACAGGCCTCGAAATTGATTGATATAGATAACCTGATTGATTATGTAATATACAATACTTATGTGGTAAACAGTAATTTTATTAAATCAAATGGCGCCTGGTGGAGAGGAAGCGATGGTGCTAAGCCCAAAAGTAAATGGCGTTACTGGATGAAAGATATGGATGATACGTTTGGAGCGGGAGAAGATTTGATTGGTTTAGGTAATACGGGCCCGCTAAGTGATCCCTGCGCATACAATAATGCGCTTCCGGCAGGCAACCCTGCCACAGGCCATTTTGCACTGTTTAATAAACTGCTAACGAACAATGATTTTAAAACTTTGTTCCTGAACCGTTATGCTGATTTAGTGAATACCTCCCTGAGCTGCGATTCACTGATAGAACATTTTAACTATTTTAAGGCGTTATTAAGTCCTGAAATGCCCAGGCATGCTAAAAAATGGGCCAATACCCTCACCGCTCCCAATGATTCGTTAAAAGACTGGAACAGAAACATGGACTCCCTGCAATCCTGGATTAAGAAGAGATGCAAGGTGGTAGATTCATTAGTGGTAAGTTGTTACAAAGTAAAAGGCCCCTATAGTTTTTGTCTGGAAATAGATCCCCCGCTTGCCGGCACCATTAAACTAAATACAGTTACCATCAGCACTTTCCCTTTTTACGGAATGTACTTTGGAGATGTGAACATGAGTGCTACGGCCAATCCCAATCAAAACTATTTATTTGATCATTGGGAGCCAACCAATTTTACCATTCCTGATCCTGATATAAAAAACAGTACGCTTAAATGGGAGTTTGATACCGTCAGTTGCCTGAAGGCCGTGTTTAAATTGAAAGCCCCTTTCCTTACCGAAGGTGAAGCCATTGTTCCCGGAGCCTTTACACCAAACGGTGATGGAAATAATGATATCCTGAATATCTATGGTACTAACAGGGCAACACATTTTGAGCTGGAAATATTCAACCGCTGGGGGCAAATGGTATTTCAATCGAGAGATAAAACCAAAGGCTGGGATGGTAAATTTAATGGGGCTGAGGCTCCTGCAGGAGTTTATGCCTACAGGTTTAATGTAACTATTGATGGTACAGATTATATTAAAAGTGGAAGCTTTACATTAATACGATAAGAAAAGAAAGCAGCTATGTTAAAGAAAATTATAAAACCAGGAATACTTTTATCATTCGTCTTAGTCACCGCAACCAAAGCACAGGATATTCATTTCTCACAAATTACTGAAACTCCATTGCTGATAAACCCTGCAAATGCAGGATTATTTGACGGGTACCAGCGGGCGCATATCAATTATAAAAGTCAATGGGCCAGTGCAGGAAGTCCGTTTAAAACACTGCATGTTTCCTACGACCGTGAAATAGGAATGAAAAGATTAAGGAATGCATACCTGGGTGTAGGAGCTTTTATTTTTCAGGATAAAGCAGGAACTGTAAACTGGGGAACTTTTAATGCCGATATATTTGTAAACGGAATTGTTAAGCTGGGTGAAAAAAGTAAAATAGCACTGGGGCTTGGCGGTGGCTATGCTCAAAGTTCTGCCGATTTCAGTAAACTAACTTACGGAAACCAATACGATGGTAAAGAGTTTAATACCAGCTACCAGTCCTTAGAAAATATGACCTTCAGAAGCTATAATTTTTTGGATTTGGCAGCAGGTTTGTGTTTTGATTATGGTAAAACCAATACTTCCTTCGACCACAATAACCTTTTTGGTTTCAGGATTGGGATAGCGGCTTATCACATTGACCAACCCTTGTTAAAGTACCGCGACAAATCAAAAGAAAAACTCCCACAACGCATTACCGGAAGTTTAACTGTAAAAATAGACATTCCAGACTCCAAACTATCGGTATTGCCTAATGCATTATTTCAAATGCAAGCCGGAGCTTCTGAAATTACAGCCGGTACATTGTTGCGGATTCGTTTTAATGATCAAACAAAAATTACCGGTTTAAAGCACGAAACATCTATGTATGTTGGTGCGAACTACAGAATAAGTGATGCTATTATTCCGGTATTGATGTTTGAAATGTATGGGTTTAATGTAGGTTTTTCATATGATTTTAATAACTCCAACTTTCAGCCTGCTACCAAAGGTGCAGGTGGCTTTGAAATTTCTTTGCGATGGATTTACCTGAGAGATGGTTTATACAAACAAAAAAGTGAATTTGGAACCAGCAAAACCGGAAGTGCTACTGTTCCAAAATAAAAGGCTTACGTACAATCTTCTTGTGTTTCATTGGTATGAATAAAGGTTTATTCTGTTTGTTTAATACCCTGGGAGCGGGGGTATTAAACCTTCCGACACACCTTCGGTAGTCGGGATTATTCAACTAATTCCGTTAAAGCGGAAAGTCTCACGAATAAATTCTTCCAGATCAATTCAAAAACTTCCGGCACTATTAAAATAATGCGTTATCATTTATATCCGTAAAATAAAAAGTATTCCATTGTATCTTTACCAAGCAAGCAGGTTTTTAAGTATCTAACTAAAATTGCTCAAAAACAAAAAAATGTAAATGATGAATAGAAAACTAATATTGTATATAGCTATGAGTTTAGACGGATATATAGCTAAACCGAATGACGACATTGGATTCCTCTCTATAGTAGAGCAAGAAGGACAGGATTATGGTTATACAGACTTTTTAAAAATGGTGGATACAGTTATTGTAGGGCGAAAAACCTATAATAAAGTTATTGCTATGGGCTTTGATTTTCCTCACACCGATAAAGATAGCTATGTAATTACAAGAACTCCCAGGCCAGCTATTGGCTCGGTAAAATTCTATACCGGAGATTTAACATCACTTGTTCAGGAGCTAAAATCAAAAACCGGCAAAAACATATACTGCGACGGTGGAGCCGAGATTGTTAACGAACTGCTAAAGCAAGACCTGATTGATGAATTTATTATTTCAATTATACCCATTTTAGTGGGAAATGGTACAAAATTATTTAAAGACGGCAGGCCCGAACAACAACTAAAGCTTATCTCTGTAAAATCATTTGAAAAAGGACTAACCCAACTACATTACCAACGAATAAACAATTAAAATATTCTGTTGCATGAATAATAGAGTAGCCACTGCCCTGTTTGAGTAATATGGTCATTGCCTTAGTATGGAAATTTTCAGCAATAAATATATATTTAAATCTTCATAAAGCGGTTGGATTTTTTAGGACATAGCTTATTAAGTATGAACACACTCTCATTTAACATCCTACCATCTGATGAATCTAATGATCATGAAGTAAGAATTCTTATTGACGGAAGTGACATTCTTGGAAAATATTATTTAGGAATAGATCCACATGAATTCTTCGGGCAACATAACCTTTTAACAACGGGGTTGTTACTCATTGGGAGGTGTTCATGTGGTGTTATTGGTTGCGATGACTATTCAGTATATGTAACCGTTTTTGCTGACAAAGTTACCTGGGCAAATAAAAACGGGCTCAAATTAGAATTTGATAAATCAGTTTATGAAAAAGCCATTTCAAGTGCTAAGACTGACTTTAGTTGGGAAAGTATGGAAAGACGTGTTGAAAGGTTAACGAATGATATTTTAAAAGATTCTATGACTGGTGATGGATATAAATTTGATTGGTCTTCTACAAGAATACGGGAAAAGGTAATCAGAATAAGTTACAGTAAAGAAGGGCTGCAGAAAATATTTGAATATACCTGGGATGGCCAAACTGTGGAAAGTGCAATTAGAGAAGCTAATAACTTTATTGCTCAAAGTCAATTAAATTCACCTAATAACCAATAAAATTAAATATATCATTGGTTTTTAATAGCAAAGCACAAAACCTGCATCATTCATCTTGTTACGGAAGCTTTCATCTATAAATTTTCCTTTGTACCTTCACGAGGTAGTTGATACATAAAGCCTTAATCATCCTAAAATGAGAATTTTCATCACCCTTTTCATTTTCTTTATTTTCAAGTCATCCCCTGCCCAGAGGGCAACAGTAGTAACAAAGAAGGTTATACAGCTTTATTTATCGGCTGAAGGAACTGTCAGGAATATTGAGTTTGTGAAGAGGTGATAAGTGCCTATAAATATTATGGTTAAACTCTCCCCCAATCATTCAATAATACTTGAGGTTGATGCTGACTTTATTATTCGAAGGCGAATAAAAGAAAGAAGCCTCTTCAAATTCCGGAGGGCCAAATAATAAGCGGGGGTTATTAGAAAAACCTATCCCCTCTTTGGGTATGCCAAAGATATTTTTGTCCAGCTTTGTATTATCATTGCTGTCGTGAAAAACGGCAATGGCATATTTTCCGTAAGGAAGATCTTTAATGACAATGGTATTGTCTATACCCGGACTTCTGATACTCTTGGCTTCCGGTGCCTGATCTGTTAAAAAGCCTTCTTCCTTTGAAAATATCCTGATCATAATAAAACCTTTGGCAGAGGAAAGTCCATTAATAGATACCTGCAGCTGGGCTTTGGCCTTTCCTGAAAATATAGTGAACAATATATACAATACAATTATCCTATACATCTGTTTGTTTTTAACTATGATATTAGATGTTTGACATTATTTTGAAGGTGTATTTTTAAGATGCAGGTGGCAACATGATTCATGATACTTTGTCAGTCGAAACCCTCAATGCATTCATTCCCTGGTTCTGGCTTTTTACCTGCGATTTCAGCTTTACCTCAAAGTATTCAAAAAATGTAATTGTTAATAATATAAGTAACATTCCATAAAAAGTGTCTTCAACCGGAATAGTAACCATGCGGATTGAAAGGTTATGCTGATTGTTGTAATTTACCACAGCCTGTTCTGTTAGCGCTCCTGTTAAAATTCCGTTAGAAATAAAAAAGGGTATAAGTATGAAGGCAAACGATAAATAAAAGTAAGGAAGCCATGATGCTTTTTTAATAAAGTGCAGATAAATTAGCATTAAGGCTAAACCAATAAAAGTGACAGAAGTATAGAGTCTGTTTATAAAAACAAGCCCTGTTACGAGCAATAAATTAATCAGTAGTATGGTAATTGCCTTATAAATTTCTGTGTTGTTTAATGAAATATGTCTTTTAATCACATGATAGGTAAAAACGCAGGAATAAGGTATAGCTATAAAGAACAGCAGCTCTTCTATGGGAAGTCCGCCAATACGATAGGGCAAGGTATACCGTTCGTTAAACCACCATATACCCCAATGGGTATACAACATATCCCAACCTATAAATACAGCAGCACTGATAAAATTAGCCAGCGCAAAAGCTTTCCAGGATTGATAAAATTTTATTCCGGGATGAAAGGAGAAAATAAAGGTGGCTGCAAAGCAGAAAAGGTCAACCAACAGGTATAAATAGTGCGTTTCCATTATTTACTTTTATAGGCTTCTTTAAAATACTTAAAAGGAACCCACAGCATGCCATAACATTCTCCCGGATTTGGAGTAAGGTGTTTATGATGAATTTTATGCGCTTTTCTCAAGGCTTTAAAATATACATTGTTACTTCTTTTAAACCAGGGCAATCGCTGGTGAATAAAAACATCATGAACCAGAAAATAAGCTAAGCCATACAGTAAAATACCCAGTGCAATCCAGGTGGTATAAAAATAGGACTCACTGTATTTACCGATCAAAAAAAGTATGATGGTTATGGTGGCAAATACTACAAAAAAATAGTCGTTTTTCTCCAGTATATGGGCAGTAGGATTATGATGGTCTTTATGCCACCTCCATAACAATCCGTGCATGATATAGCGGTGTGTAAGCCAGGTAATGCCTTCCATGGCCACAAAAACAAACAGGGTAATGCCAAGTGCTAACATATAAATTATAGCAAATTAAGTGAAATACGCCAATAAGAAGAGAAAAGTAAGCCAATTTTTTGATAATTGGGTATTCGAATACGTTTGGTCAATATTTTGGCAGAGGGGGTTGATTTTATTTTGTTAAATAAGGCTTTGTAATAGATAAAGGCTACATAAACGCCAAACTTTGATGTGGCGGGTAATTGTTTTATGCCCTGTAATGCCTCGTTAAAATCTGACTCTATTTCTTTTTCAATTTGTTGCTTTTCATGTTGTGTCAGTTGAAATACATTCACATTTGGAAAATAAATCCTTCCGAGGTGTTCCATATCAGCTTTTATATCCCGGAGAAAATTTACCTTTTGAAAAGCAGAACCTAATTTCATGGCATAAGGTTTTAATTTAAGGTAATTAGTTTGATCCTTGTTGGTGAAAACCCTCAGGCACATGAGACCAACCACTTCTGCAGAACCTAATATGTATTTCTGATAGGAAGATGCTGAATGTGAAGACTGGTGTAAATCCATTTCCATGCTATCCAGAAAGGTATCAATTAATTCCTTTTCAATCTGAAATTCATGCACCGTTTCCTGAAATGAATTTAAGATAGGATTCAGGCTAATTTTTCTATCTATCGCTAAACTGGTATCCTTCCTTAATTCCGACAACAGATGCTCTTTATTAAATTCATGAAAGGAGTCTACAATTTCATCAGCCAGTCTTACGAAGCCGTAAATATTGTAGATTGCCCGGTGCAAATTTTTATTCAGGCAATAAATTCCAAGTGAAAAACTGGTGCTATAGGTACGGGTAACCTTTTTACTGCATTCTGCACTTACAGTATCAAATAAGTGTTTCATGTGTTACTTTTTTTAATTCTTTATTTAGTTGATTCACCACAATTTTTCCTGAAATGATGGCGGGAGGTACACCGGGGCCGGGTACTGTAAGTTGCCCTGTATAAAACATATTTTTATGCTTTTTGTTTTTTATGCCAGGTTTAAATACAGCGGTTTGACTAAGGGTATTGGCTAAACCATAAGCATTTCCTCCATAAGCATGATAATCTGTAATGAAATCGTTGATACAATATGAATGTTTATACACGATATTGTTTTTGAAACGGCACTTGGTTTTTTGTTCTATACGATCAATCACTAGTTGAAAATATTTTTCCCTTGTAGCTTCCTGATCAATTAATCCTGTCGCCACAGGAATCAGAATAAACAGGTTTTCTTTACCTTCCGGGGCTACTGTAGCATCTGTTTTAGAAGGGCAGGAAACATAGAACAATGGGTTCTCAGGCCATTGAGGTTTATCGTAGATTTCAATGGCGTGCTGCTGAAAATTCGTATCAAAAAATAAATTATGATGCAACAGTCCATCTACCTTTTTATCAACTCCTATATAAAAAATTAAACAGGAAGGTGAAAATGTTTTTTTCTTCCAGTAATTTTCCGAATAGTTTTTACTGTTCTCCGGTAACAATTTTCTTTCAACAAATTCATAGTCTGCGGAGGCAATACAATAGTCCGAACAAATTAATCCGGTATCAGAAGTATTCAATTGAATATGATCGTTTATAAATTCAATTTGTTCAATACAGGTATTCGTATAAATTTTAACTCCTAATTCCAGAGCCAGCTTTTTCATGGCTTCGATAATTTGATGCATCCCACCAGGAGGATAAAAAGTTCCCTGCACAAAGGCAGAATAATTTAATAAACTATAGAGGGCGGGTATTTGCCGGGGTTTGGCACCCAAAAAAAGAACCGGAAATTCTAATAAAGCTATGAGTTTTTCGTTTTTAAACAAGCTGCGTATGTGTTTACTGATGGGCTTTAGCAAGCTACTGCTAAGTAATCCTTTTATAACATCTTTATGTAAAAACTCTAACCACGACAAGGAAGGGTTATAAATTAAATGATTGATGGCTACTTCGTATTTATATTTTCCTTCAGCTAAAAAGGCTTTAAGTTTAGCAGCACTCCCCTCTTCTATCTGCTCTACTAAGGCATATAAATCAGTTAACTCAGCGGGTATAACTAAGGGGTTATCATCTGAATAAAAAATCTGGAAGGAAGGATTGAGTTTTATCAAATCATAGTAATCAGCTCTGGATTTTCCAAAATCAGCAAAAAAATTGTCAAACACATCAGGCATCCAGTACCAGCTGGGGCCCATATCAAAAACAAAACCTTCCTTCACTATAGTTCTGGCTCTTCCACCTAACTGTGTATGTTTTTCGTAAACCGCCACCTCAAAACCACTTTTAGCGGCATAACAGGCTGCGCTTAATCCGGAAAAACCAGCACCTATGACCGAAATTTTCTGCATTTAATTTTGTTTAACTTTTATACAAATATATTAAACAAAATTAAATATGCAAATTATAAGTCTTTTGGGCTTTTAAGAAGGGTAAAAGGATGAGTGGAGAGGAAGGGCTCAATAAGTGGCTCTTTACCGGCCATGAGCAGGGGAATTTTTTTCTTTTTAGCAAAAAGGAAGAATTTCCGATAATTAAAAAAATCTGCACTCAGGTTAGAAATAATCATGGTTAACAAATGGGTAGGTTGTATTTGTTTAATACTGGCTTCAATATTGGCGATGGGTACATTTTGCCCCAGGTAAATCGTTCGGATACCTTTGGTTCTGAGAATATAATGAGAAAGTAATAAGCCTATTTCATGAAATTCGTTTTCGGGAAGAAACAAGAGGTAAAGCTCTTTGGAGGTGGCATGTGGTAGTGAATCAATGGCAGATAATAATTTTTGTTTGATCAGGTGAGAAGTAAAATGTTCCTGAGCGGGCATGGTATTGTCAATACTCCACATAAGCCCTACTTTATTCAGAAAGGGATAAATAATATGAAGCATGGTATCTAAGAGTCCGAATTTAAGTACTGCGGTAGAAATACACTTATCAAAGCCAACTTCATCGTATTGCATCATGGCCAGGGTAAGGTCATTTATAATATGTTCATTGTTGTCCTTGGTATAGTCTGAAATTTTCAACACTTCCTGCCTGAGTTCCGTCAGGGATAATTTGGCTACTTCAGATATTTTATAGCCATTATTTAACAAAGAAGCTACATTCAGGAGCTTTTTAAGCTGCATGTCGTCATATTGTCTTATATTGGTTTCAGTACGGTGCGGTTCAATAAGCTGGTAACGTTTTTCCCAGATACGGATGGTGTGGGCTTTGATTCCGCTTAGTTTTTCCAGATCAACAATATGGTAGTATTGATTCATGTTTAATAATAATTACATAAAATTAAACAAAAATTTACAATGCATTACATTCATTTCAGTTTAGGTAGGTATTTAATACGGTAATATCGTGATTAGGGCAGGAAGTTTAGGGAATGGAATTTTTTTACAGCGCTTTCATTTAGAATATCAGCTACAAGCCTCAATTTTCCAAAATTGCCCTAATTAGAAATATGCCCTATCCAAATAACTATACAGGCTATTTGCCTTTTCATTTTTCATTATCCGTTCAAGCCAGGTAATGTGATTCTGAATAAGCTTCATACAGCAAATATTACCGCTTATCTAAACCCACCCTAATTTCAAAATAAATTCCCGAAATTTATAGTTATGGTATACTCGGAGTTTACCCCACATGCAGGACTTCAACAAATAATTAAATGCTTTTGGGTGTTTGAAAACAAGTATGGAGCTGATCATTTCGAAAGAATGATTCCCGATGGCTTTATTGATCTGGTCTATCATTACGGTCAAAAACCAAAGCTGATCCTAAACGGAAGAGAAATAATTAAACCCTCCCTTTTTCTCGGCGGACATCTTACTTCACCCGCATTGCTTAAGTTTTCAGGTGAGTTAAAGATGTTTGGAATAAAGTTTTTTCCCTGGGCATCTGCTTCATTGTATAAAAACCCGGCTTATGAATTGAACGACCTTAGGGTACCGGTAAGTGAAATTCTCGGCAACTGGGTAAATGATTATGATGCCCTGATGTTTGATGAATTAAACAAAGGTAATTTCAAACGTGTTATTCATCAATTAGAAAGTATTTTGCTGAAAAAATTGCCTGCCTCCAGTAAGCAGGAACAGCTGATAAAATATTGCTTTGAGAAAATCTCCGGTTCAAACGGAAACACTTCCATCGAAATCCTCAGCAAGGAATTAGGGTATTCTGCCAGATTCATTCAAAAATTATTTAACCAGTACAAAGGCAAACCATTTCAGTACCACTGCCGCCTAAGCAGACTGCATTATGCCCTGCACCAGGCGCAACTAAATGATCAGCTTAACTATACCCGGCTCGCCTATGAAGCAGGGTATTATGACCAGTCGCATTTTATTAAAGACTTTACCAGTTTTACCGGATTAAGCCCTTCAGCCTTCTTTGCAGAGGAAAACAGTTACATTCAGCAACATGCCGGTGTTACTTCAAGAATTATAAACCTAAACCCTTAAACTAAGGCAAACTTTTGCCCAGTTCGTTTTTTTACAATTTTATGTCGGTTAACTTTTAAACCTTTGCATAAAATATATTATTCATGCGAACTAACCTTTTACTGCTGATCCTATTCTGGCCTATGGCTTATTTTTGTCAAACTACAGACAGTACCGATTATTTTCTTAAAGCCTGTGGTGGTGGCTTTGGAGACAAAGTACTAACAAAAACAATGAGCATTACAAATATGGAAACCAATAAGGCCACGGTGCACTACCTTATGAAAAAAATGCTGGACTCACATGGAGGAATGGCCAAATGGAATGCCTCACCCACCTTAAGTTTTACACACATCCTGGTTTATGGGCAGCCCCTGGAAACCGAATTTTGGGTCAGTAATGAAACAACAGAAATTAAAACCGAACGCACCTATCAGGACTGGCCCGTATTTAATGGCCGCCTCGCTCATGATGGAAAGAAAACCTGGACAGAAAACTGGCAATTGGGTAATCCGCCCGGTACCAATGTAAACAACATCTACCAGGCAATGGCTATGCCCTGGTTAGCACAACAAAAGGGAGTAGTACTGGAAGCTTTGCCATTGGCAACTTTGCCAGGTGATTCCATTGCTTATTTTGTAGTTAAGCTCACCTACGCCGCTCCTTCCAAATATTCTACCCATAAGTACTATAAACTGTTTATTCACCCGGAAACTTTTTTGTTAAAGGGGCTTGAGTTTAATATTACCTATGCTCCCTTTCTCGATATTATTGGTTTACCAAAAGAAGTTAAATCCCTTGGTCCTTTTACTCATGTGTTTTACGCACATACGAAAGTAAATGGACTAGTGTTTCCGGAGAAATACGACTCTTTTGACAAGAATGGACATAGTAGCGGAAGACATATGGCCTACAATTATTCTTTGAATGCAGTCTTTGACCTAAATAGAATGATAATCTCTCCCACCTCAAAAATTGCCGATGAAAAAAGTGACCGGTAGTTGATGAAATAATTATCGTAAATTTATTTCTCAATGGCGCATACCTTGAAAAGCAGGGTAGCTTATATGGCCCTGATAGTAATAGTAAGAACAAGTTCAGGGCAAACAGTAGCTCCTGAAAAAGCTTTTGACTTTCTATTGGGTAAATGGAGTGTAACGGAAAAAGTGATGAACGGAAAAGATACAAGTTACCACGGCACATCATATTACACCATTTATAAATCTCATGATGGCACCACCATAAAAGATGACTGGATTTATAAAGATGCGGATACGCTTATGTTCAAAGCAAGTATGTTGAGGAGTTATGATTTGATTCACCAAAAGTGGATGTTGTATTATGCAGATGATAAGTATAATTCACAGGTTTGGGAGGGAAGATGGGAAAACGGGGAATGGTGGTTTTACAGGGAAAAAATGAAAGAGGGAAAAAAAATAATCGTTAAAATTAAATGGATGCTTATTCATAAAAACCTTGTTCAGCAACATATTTACCGTTCTTTTGACAATGGCAGCTCCTGGGTGCTGGGCTCTATTCTGGACTATAGAAGGGATTAACCTATTAAAAAACTTATAATAATGAATCTTTACTTCTGCTAAACTCCTTAATTAACAAGTATTCCATACCCCTATCGCTTAATTATAGATCAGAAAACATCATTGAAAAATTGCTATAGAAATAGTATATTCTTCAATTAATTGATCTAATTTTGTAAGAAAATAATGAACGTTTCTATAATTACAGGAGCCAGTACAGGAATTGGCATGGAATTGACTAAAATATTAGCGGAGTGCGGACATCACCTCCTGTTAATTTCCCGAAACAAAGAGGCCTTAGAAAGGTTGAAAGCTCAGATTAAACAAAAGAACAACCAGCAAATACATATTTTTCCCTTGGATTTGACGAGACCCAATACGGCAATGGAAGTGTATAACTATTGCAGGGAAAATAAATACAATGTAAATTACCTGATAAACAATGCAGGCTTTGGCGAATCAGGTTTTTTTCATTCATCCGAATGGTTAAAAACGGAGCAAATGATTCAGCTAAACATTACTGCACTAACTCAGCTTACCCGAATCTTTGTGGAAGATATGGTGAAAAACAGGAGCGGTAAAATACTGAATGTGTCTTCAACAGCGGCTTTTCAGCCCGGCCCCCTGATGGCTGTGTATTATGCCAGCAAAGCCTTTGTATTAAATTTTTCTGAAGCATTAAACAATGAGGTGAAAGATTTTGGAGTAAGTGTTACTACGGTTTGCCCAGGGCCAACAGCTACTAATTTTCAAAGTGTGGCCCAAATACAGGATACCGTTTTGGTTAAAGGAAAAAAACTAATGTCTGCTGCCGAAGTAGCACAAGCAGCCTGGAAAGGCATGGAGAAAAATAAGGCCCTGGTTATACCCGGATTTAAAAACACCTTTCTTACCGTTATACAGCGAATTTTTCCCAGAAGCCTTGCAGTGCAGGTAGTCCGTAAGTTAAACAGTTCTTCAGAAAAGTAAATCCATGCTTAACCATCACCATGTACCTCAGGGTACAATTCCCTTCCTGGTTTGTCCGGATACTGATTTACTGCCCACCAAACAAGGCCTTTTCCAATATATAGAAAACAACAAAACAGACTTACTTAAAAAACTGCAGGAGCATGGAGCTGTGTTATTCAGGGGTTTTCAGTTAAAAACGCCCACTGATTTCGAAGGGGTGGCGAAAAGTTTTACACCAGGACTAAAAAATAATTATTTAGGCACATCGCCCAGAAATAAACTTACTGATTTTGTTTACACGGCGAGTGAATTTCCGCCGCATTACCCGGTAATGCAACATTGTGAAATGAGTTTTTTACCGAATATGCCCAGGTACATTTTTTTCTTCTGCAAGCAGGAAGCCCTCAAAGGTGGTGAAACACCCTTGTGCGATGGCAGATTGGTTTACAATGGCCTTACAGAAAACATGAGATCTGAATTTGCCACTAAGGGATTAACTTTCACGAGAAATTATGGAAGTCCGGAACAAAAAAAGAAAAGTGTATTTGAATTAAAACCCTGGGATGAACTTTTTTTAACAAGGGTAAAATCGGAAGTGGAAAAAAAATGTTTGGATTCAGGAACAACCTATCATTGGTTAACAAAAGGAAGGTTGAGATTATACAATCATACGACGTCATTTAAACAACAGCCTGAAACCGGAAAGTGGGCCTGGTGTAATCACCTCCTCTCTTTTCACGTTCGTGGCGCTTTAACAGAATATAAAAATATTGCAACCTATTTTCCTGATAAACGGGCAAAAAAATATTATAACCGCTTAAAATTACTTACCTGGTACCAGGAAAAAATGCGTAAACCAGAGCAACGCCCTATGCACGCACAATTTGGAGACGGAGCCGAAATACCGAATCAGTATATTGAATTTATACAACAACTTGTTTGGCAGAATATGTACTGCTTAAAATGGCAAAAGGGAGATTGTGTGGTGATAGATAATTTCACTACCTCACATGGCCGCTTGCCTTATTATGGGGAAAGGGAAATTTTGGTTGCCTGGTCATGATGATCCATAAATCAACTCCATTAACTGTTTTATTCGTAAGCATCCCCACTTTAACGAGATATTCACGTGATAAAATCTCTTAATGGCATCAAATACAAGGCAGTTCACTGTGTATTATCTATTACAACTGCTTACGCCATTCATATATCTCATAACGGCACTACTATAAAAGTTAAGTATGTATTCTTGTTTTAATCTGAATATAGCAAAACCATAGAACAGCTAAAACGATTAGTTATTTAATTTTCTGGCAAAAATATACGAAAAGGAAATTTCCATACCGCCCCGGTAATTGGAAGATTGATGAAGCGAAGATGTGTTAATATCGTAGGACAATCCAATACTATAATATTCCATTTGATACATCATCATGGGTATTACAGCATCCTTTAATCTTAGTTGTGCTCCAATATACACAGCAGAATTTTTTCCAAAGCCCGTATATTTAGAGGATCGTTGGTCTATTTTATATTTTACCATAGCCCCTATCAACAATTCCTGCAAGTTACCCTGCTTCATAAGGATAAAAGAAGGAACCAAACAGATAGGAGTATTATTAATATCGAATTCTGCATTGGCATGAGCCACTAAGCGCATTTTGAGGCTTTCATGGTTTTCATTGTATTTTAAGGCCGGTCTGTTAAGGTGATAGGCTGCTATACCTAGATCAAACCCGGAAATAGCATTGCCAGTTGCAAAAGTAGCCTGTTCTTTGCGGTGTCGCCATAATAAACCGGTAGAAACATCTACATAAGTAAACGAAGATAAGCCAGATGTTTCTATGGAAGCGATATTAGCATTATAGTTCTTTCCATCGAATTGATTGCCCCAGCGTAGGTTTTCTAAATTCAGGCTGCGTTGCACAAGTCCTCCCTGCAAGCCCAGAGACAAGGTGTTATATTGACTTATCCACAAAATACCCGAAACAGTACCATTGGCCTGCACCTGACTCATCTGTGAATCGCCGGCTTTATCTTTAAACGCATTTAAGCCAAGTCCCAGGTAACTGCCTTTATGTTCTTTTTGCTTAAATACATGGGTGTCGTAAGAAACATTCATCGTTTTGTAGGGAGTACCCACTGTTGCCCATTGTGTACGGTAATTAAAATCGGCCCGGTGTTCACCGTTCATCATACCGGCGTTTCCTGGGTTGGCCAATAAAGGAGCCTGCAGATATTGAGAGAAATGAATATCCTGCGCCATACACCTGAAAAGGAAAAACACCATTAAGCATCCCGTTCCTATCCATCTCCCCGTATTTTTTTTCATGTTAATGCTGTTTATCTGATTAAAGATATATTTCCACTGGTTTCAACTGGTTCTTTGTCGCTCAACTTAATGGAAAGGCGATAAGCAAATACTGCAGAATTCAGTAGTTCACCCTTATATGTACCATTCCAACCATAAGTTTGATTATTGCTATAAAACACCAACTGCCCCCAGCGATCGTAAATACTCAGACTCATGCTCTCTATTCCACTTCCATACAAATACAATACATCGTTCTTTCCATCCCCGTTTGGTGAGAATATGTTTGGTAAAAAGTAACCCGATTCGGGATGACATATTTCCCGGTCTTCCAGAGCAACGTGTATTGTACTGCTTACATCAAGTCCTGGACAACCATAGTTAACCGTGAGTACATAATTACCACTATCGGCTGCACTAAAGTTATTAATGGTAGCTATAGAAGTATTGGATATTTGCGCACCGTTTGGAGCCAGCCAGTTATAATTATTAGGCGCAGAAGAAGCAATGCTGCTTAAGTGTAATACTTCGTTCTCACAAACTTTTTGTTCACCACTCAAACTCAAAGTTATTCCGTTTATATTTTTCACTTTTAGTTCTGTTTGTGCTTTCACCATGGTATCCATACAGCTATTTACCAGATGAACCTGAACGGTATAAATACCGGCATTCACAGCGCTTATATTGCTAATCTGGTTTTGAGCCTGAGTAGAAGTATAGAAGGCAGGGCCAGTCCAGTTATAGGTAGCGCCAATGATTGAATTTACACTCAGGGTAGCTGTGCTTCCAGGGCATAATTCTAATATAGAATACGGCGTGATATTAATGGCCGGATTGGAAGTAATATTTACTGTTACAGTGGCAGTAGCATTAATTATACTGCCACCACAGCCATTGACAGAAACCATTACGGTATATATTCCTGCATGCGTGGCACTCACATTTTGAATACTGGTTTGTTGTTGTAATGAGGTGAAACTTCCGGGGCCAGTCCAGTTATAGGTGGCTCCGTTTACCGGATTTACGCTCAGGTTAAGCGTAGCTTTTTCGCATAGACTGATATGTGCATTTGGCACTACAGCGGTTACAACAGGATTAGCTTGTACACCTACCATTATAGTATCTTGGGCAGTTACTAGAATACCACCACATCCACTGCCCGTAACAGTAACGATGTATTGACCAGCACTGGCTAATACTGCGGGATTAATAACCGGATTTTGCTGAGAAGAACTAAAGGCATTAGGTCCTGTCCAACTATAGGTTGCTCCGCTTACGGTTGTACTCGATAATTGCAGAATTGCTCCCACGCAAACAGATTGATCAGGTTGCTGCACAATGTTTAGCGTTCCTATGGCTTTTACTACCACATCAATCGTATCGGAAGCGATTAACTGCACACCATTACATCCCGTTAAACTTACTGTAACAATATATTGTCCGGCATTCGCCATGGTAGCGGGATTAATAAGCGGATTTTGCAGTGTTGAACTAAAGAACAAAGGCCCCTTCCAACTGTAACTTGCCCCGGCCACGGTGCCAGTTGTTAACTGAATGCTGGCACCTTCACAAACACTCATATCGGGTTGAGGACTCACTGAAAGTGTAACCGTAGGATTCACGGCCACAACAATGGTATCGTTCCTGGTTAAAATAACTCCGCCACAGCCTACGATACTCACTGTTACAATATATGTACCTGCATGGCTTGCCGCTGCGGCTATAATGCCAGGGTTTTGTTGTGAGGAAGTAAAGGCCGAAGGCCCTGTCCAATTGTATGTGGCACCATTAACAGTTGTTGCGTTTAACTGAATCACATCTCCTGTACAAACTGTTATATCTGGCTGAGGGCTAATACTCAGTGTGGCCGATGTATTCACCGTTACATCAATGGTATCTTTATCACTCACTGTAATACCGCCGCAGCCGGTAATTCTTACTGTTACAATGTATTGTCCGGAAGCATTAATACCTGCAGAAGAAATCAGCGGGTTCTGCACATTAGAACTGAAAGAGTTAGGGCCGCTCCAGCTATACGTAGCACCTGCCACCTGATCAGTGCTGAGTTGAAGATTATCACCCAAACAAATGGTAAGGTCTGGATGTGCAGTAAGGTTAAGTGTTGCGTTGCTAATTACTTTTACATGAACCGTATCGTAAACGGTAACTAAAGTTCCAGTGCAGCCTTGTGCGGTAACTGCAACAATATATTGTCCGGCATTTGCAGCAGTAACAGGTGTTATTATCGGGTTTTGAAGTGTAGATGTAAATGAGGCAGGGCCTGTCCAGCTGTAGGTAGCGCCAGTAACCGTTGTGCTGGCTGTTAAATGAATGGTATCTGTTAAACACGCGCTGAGAGAATCTGGTGCTGTTACCTGTACACCAGCTCCGTTGCCCATAATAACTTTTACCGTTTGCTGCATAGGCGGGCAACCAAAAAAACCAATACTAACTGTGTAAATACCTGCTTGTGCCGCAGTAGCGCTGGCAATGTTATGAATGGTATCAGTGCTAATTGTGTTGCCTGCCGGGTCTTTCCAGGTATAGGTTACACGGGGATCTCCGGCAAAAATATCAGGGAAGTTATTGGTAATTCCCAAATGAATAGGATCGCCCGGGCATATACTTAAATCCGGGGTAGTAGTAAACTTAATGTCTTCAAAGTCTTCTACTTTAAAAAGCAACATTTCTGTACCGTACAATCCATCTCCGTAACCTGTAGTTCTGAAATCGATTTTTTTCTTGGAGCAATCGGGGTTAATGTACACCGCATGCACTTTGCCAGGAACAGCATAATGAACATCTGTTCGCCCGTTCATATACTGTTGCTGTGTAGCCAGTATGGAGGTCCACAAACGATTAATTTTAAAGGAATTGTTGCTGATAGTGGCTGCTGCTTCGGGGCCATAGTTTTCATGTTCTATATACAGTTTTCCGTCTACCTGATTGTCTATGCTGCTATATATACCACCAACTACTCCTTTTACATTAATGAAATTATTCCCCAATAATCGGTAATGCATATCATTTACCCTGGAGCCTTTGGGGTCATTAAATCCAATTTCATAGCGGAATAACCCCGATTCGGTTAAGTCGTTGATGTAACGCAAGTACTGGGGGTATTTGGGGTTTGCGGTGCCTGTTCCGTTAATCATGGTAGGGGTTGGCCACATGGTTGTAAGTGAAGAAGAGGTAGTGTAAAGCGGTTGATTGCCAATGGCCCAGGCTCTTTTACCACATCCGGGTACTGCGGTGCAATTATTCTGTTCATGATCTCGGGTAAAAACTGATCCCACATAGTAAGGGTTAGGCCCCTGGTAAGGCCCCAGTAAGGGTGTACCCACATAAGAGGGATTTAAAGGTGAGGGCAATTCATTTACCCAATGAGAATTATTACAAATAGGTCTGGCAGCCACTGAATTGGTATTATTCCAGTCGCGAACAATACTTATATCTCCTGGCACATTGTTTAACTGATGAGTCCAGCTCCAGTTAGGCTGCTGGGAATTGGATACTTCTATCTGTCCGGCCTGATCCTGTGAATCCCATATCCATTCCAATCCGTTTTTATGAGTTTCCATAAAGTGTATGCGGTTATCATACTGAAATGCATTCCAACTGAGTCCTGCAAAACTCAACATGAATACTTTTTTCCCCAGCACATTGGTACAGTCGAAAATATGCTGTTCGTTCATCCACTTAAGCATGGGAGTTCTTTCAGTAAAAGGCTTTACCGTCACAAATGCATTCACTATCCAATTTCTTTCTGGTATAAGTGTATGATTGGCATTCATTCGGGCATAATATTCTGCATTAAATTTTTTCAGGGCATCATGGTCTTCTATCCATATTTTTTTAATGGCCGCTGCCCCCATTCCATACCTTAACCAATGGCTACCTGTTGCCTGATCAGAGCTCCAGAAATCCACATTGGTAATTTGCGGATGATTATTAAAATCATAATACCATTCAAAAGGCATCCCCGGCTCCTGATTCCAATGTATTTTATGTTGCGGCCCAATAAAATAATTAGGGTACTGAGCCATAAATAAGTCCATTACAATAATGGCCACACCTTCGGCACAACCTTCTTCAAAACCAGAAAGAGTGGGCTTATAATGCCAGAGCGAATCAGAAGAAATACATACATTACCTCTCCAGGCATGTATAAGTTCGTGAATCATCAGGCGTGGCTGAGCCAGATCGCCCGATGAGTTAACCGCATAAGACGTGCTTATCCAATCAGGTCCGTTATAATAGGTGTTACTTCCGGTAGCATAGGAATCGTTAATAACAGTTACCGTATGGCTTCTGGAAGGAGGGCCGTATACCGAACGGATAATAGGAATCACCAGATCGTAAAAGCCCTGCATTTTTGCAGCCTGTTGCGCAGTAAAGGCAGGGGCTCCGTTTACACCAAAAGTTGTTTCTATACTAACACTCAGATTGTGTGACGGTAGCCCCAGGTCTTCCCATTGGAATGTTAAAGGTATGGCCAGAACCAGGGAATTGTTTTTATAAAGACTGAGGTAAAAATTATCTCCAATATTAAAATTCGTACCCATTGCAGCAGCAGAACGCCTGAGTTCTTCATAACTGTGCCCGCCGGTATTCCAGGAAGTATTACTAAGTCCTTGTCCCCAGCGTATATTTTGTGCTCCGGGAGTAGTGCCAAAGCGGAATGCATCTACAGTTCCAGGAGTAAATTTTGCTATTGCATTATGAATACTTTCTGTATATCCATAAGGCGCTGCCTGCACACCCAAAGCTTGTGTAATATCTTTATTTGCTTCTGGCGTAGCTTCGGAAAATGGGTGTTCTTTAGGATTGCCACAGGTATGTGCCAGAACAACATCCTGGCTATTGGGATTGTACCAGGGAGCAGCAGTTGGTGGTTTTTCCCGCGCCTTTTGTGCATAGTGAAAGAAAGGGATAGTAACAGCTATTAAAAAAAGCAGGTAAACTTTTTTCATGAAGGTGAATAATTAAATATAAAATGAATCTGTTGTACAAGTTTAGGTTAATTGTACTCTTAACTCAATAGTTTCTTTAACCAATACTGATACTATTTTGACGTTATATCTAATTCGGAAATTACCTGGCTTGCATCAGGAGAAGATGTTTAATAGCATTATTTTCATGGAAAAGGCAGTTGATAAGCAGTGCTAAAAATTTGTCTATACAACTTTACAAAGTAGCTGCAAGCTACTTAAATATAAAGTGCCCCGTTTTTCTACCTGATTTAAAATATAGGTAATTCTACCTATTTTTCTGCGTAACCGTGTAATTATATTTACTTGCTCTACCAACAAAATCATTAATAACTGATCCTTCTCAGTTACATCAGAAGGAGGCGAAAATCCGAAAAGCCTAATGAGTAGGAAAAAAACTCTTCTTTATGCTAACTGAAACAATAACACCTACAGAAAAAATTAAAGCAGCTAAACCTCAAAAAGACTGGCTACCCAGAGATCCGGAAGCTATTGAGCGCTGGATGCTGAAGTTAAAAAAGTCTGCCAAAGAAAATCCCCGCCCGCTGATAAAACCCATTGAAGATTTTAAACAAATGGTGTATTCAGATCCGGTACTTTATGCCAATGTTCAGGGAATGTTTGCAGAAGCACACCGCTTAAAAAAAAGAACTCCCTTAAAATGGCAACCAGAGCCTGTAAACTTCGAAGATTTTTTAGTGTTACTTAATGCCATCATGTATACGGCTCCTGAAGCTTATCAAACCGGAACGGGCAGTAATCAGCAACCAGCCGGAATGATAGGTTTCCCCATAAACGCACTTTTAAACTGGCCTATGGGCACCAGTTTCGGATACGATGTATTCTCCAATGCTTTGGTGAATCAGCAATTTAAAAAGATCCTTAACTATTGGTCAAAATTTTTAGTTACTACAGACTCCCGTTATGTACTGGTGCAAAATGATCCATCCAACAATGCCATAGCCTGGTTAAGTCCGGCTGCGCAGGCAGAGATGGTGAGTGTTGCAATTTCAGCCCTGGGAACAGGCCCCAACCCTATTCCACCTAAAGCTGGTTTTGCCGATATTTTTCAATGTGATCCCAAAGATCAATATTATGGCTTTAAAAGTTGGGATGACTTTTTTACAAGGGTTTTCAGAGCAGGCATACGTCCGGTAGCAGAACCAGGAAATGACAATGTTATTGTGAATGCTTGTGAGTCAGCTCCATTAGCCATCAAACATCAGGTAGCTTTATCCGATTCATTCTGGCTCAAAGGACAACCTTATTCATTAGAAAATATGCTGAACTGGGATGATCTTACCCAGCAATTTGTTGGAGGCACCGTTTATCAGGCATTTCTGAGTGCCCTGAGTTACCACCGCTGGCACAGTCCTGTAAGTGGAACCATCGTTAAAGCCTATGTGGTAAATGGTTCCTATTACCTGGAAAGTTTAAGTGAAGGATTCTACAATCAAAAAGACGGAGCAGATCCTGTTGCACCCAATAATTCACAGGCCTTCTTAACAGCAGTAGCTACACGCGCCCTCATTTTTATTCAGGCAGATAATCCGGCAATTGGTTTAATGTGCGTAATGCCGGTTGGTATGGCCGAGGTTTCGAGTTGCCAGATTAGTGTAAAACCTGGAGATAAAGTTAAAAAGGGTGACCAGCTGGGCATGTTCCATTTCGGAGGATCTACACATTGCCTTATTTTCAGACCAGGAGTAAATCTGGAATTTACCCCTTATGAAACACCAGGTTTGGATGCCACCAATATACGGGTCAACACCCAATTGGCTATTGTTAAACCTAAGTAAGAACATGTATAAATTATACTCCAGTGTCTGTAGGAAGCAGACACTGGTTGTTAATCATTTATTTACTTGTGTTCATTTGTCATGAGATGAAATCCATATACAAAGCATAAGAAAATCTTCGTTCACATTCACAACAGAAAATAAGCCGCATACTGTTAACACACAAACCCAATTTAATCTACCTAATTATGTGCACAAGTTTAATGGCCGGAAGAAAGGCTACAATAAAGGAAATCATTATTGTTTCACGCAATGAAGATTATACCCAGAACAACTGGAACAAATACTTTAAGTACAGGCCCTTTCCGGAATACTACAATAAAAATGGCAATAATCCGGTAGTGAGCAATAATACCTGGACCTTGGGAAATGGCTTACAGGTGCCCGTTCCGGAAACCCTCTTCCGCTATAATGCCACACCCGATGCTGTGGGAGAAGCGGAGGCTTCCTACCTGATCAACGATCATTTCTTTTTTGAAGAAAGGGGAATCAATGAAAACAATGTGGCCATTTCTGCTACTAATTCTCTATCCATAAATGACAAGGCCGCCAAAGCCGATCCCTTAGTGAGTGTTGGCATTGCCGAATGCATTATTCCTACTTTACTTCTTCCGCAAGCTAAAACAGCTTTACAAACTGTAGAGCTACTGGGAGTCTACGTTGAAAAATACGGAGCCAGCGAAGTGAACGGTATACTCATTGGAGATCCGCTTGAAGCCTGGTATTTTGAAATCGGATCAGGTCATCACTGGATAGCCGTTAAGGTTCCGGATGAATGCTATATAGTGGTGGCAAATGGCATGCGGGTGCATGGGGTAAACCTGAACGATAAACAAAACATTAAGCATTCTCCGGGATTATTTGAATTTGTAGTACAACATCAACTACTGGAAAACCCCGATATACATTCCTTTAATTTTGCTGAAGCCTTTGGTATACCTGGTGTACCCTATAATACCAACCGCGAATGGTTAGCTCAGAAAAAACTCACTCCCTCTCTTGAACAAAGCCCGGACTTATACCAATATCCGTTATTTCTTAGGCCAGACAAAGCCATAGCAGTAACAGACATCATGCAGGTATTGCGGGCTACTTATAAGGGAACAGTGCTGGAAGAAATAGCTCAAAGACCTATAGGTTACTCCAAAACTGCAGAGAGTCATATCCTAACCCTGGATATAAAAATGCCTGAACAACTAAGAGGTACCATCTGGCAATGCATCAGCACTCCTCTTGGTGCTCCCTACATGCCGCTGTACAATGTTATAACAGACATCCCCGATAGTTATGCTGCCGGAAACAACATGTATGATGCCTTTTCAGCCTACTGGGCTTTCAGGGGCTTATATTCCCTTGTTGCTTCGCATGAAACCAAACCGTACTTAAAGCAAATACAAAGCATCTGGCACCACTACGAGCATCAAGCTTATCAGGAGCGGGAATACCTGGATAACATGCTTCAAACCATGTGCGCCAATACCCCCGTACTGGCCAGAGACTACGCAGCCCAATACAGTACAGGGATTACCTATACCTGCGCCGAAAAAGCCAGAGACCTATTTAGCAGTATCATGACTCAGATAACCCAAAACATAGGCGCAACAACCGAGGAAAACAAACAGGAAGACGTTCTTAACGGTCAATTACTGGTGGGATAGGCCTTTTGCTTTTTTCAGGATGAAACCCTTCAGATAGGAGGTGGATGTGTTCATGACCAATTATCGGTAGGAACTCAGGAAAAGTTACGCCCCCCTATTTCGTCCCTGGGTTGAGTATTTACAAAGAACTGACTTGATTTAGGTCTAAAAGGATGTATTTAAACTTTACAGGAATTAATTCCATAAGCCGCTGCATTTAAAAATTTTTATTTCCTGAATACTTGCTTATTTTTATTCTCTAAAATTAGCACGTTCATGTCACTAACTACCACTATGCAATTACAGAATTTCGCTTTGGGGCAATGGGTTTCCGGAAGCGGAGAAGGGCAACAACTATTCAATGCATTAACCGGCGAAGTAATTGGTACTGCTTCCAGCAAGGGTCTTGATTTTGCTGCCATGTGCGAATATGCACGGAAAACTGGAGGGTCAAAACTCAGAAAAATGACCTTTCACGAGAGAGGGCGTATGTTAAAAGCCCTGGCTTTATATTTAACCGAAAGAAAAGAGCAGTTTTATCAGGTGAGCTGGGCAACAGGTGCCACGCGTACCGACAGCTGGATTGATATAGAAGGTGGAATCGGAAACCTCTTTGCATACGCCAGCTTGAGAAGGCAATTTCCCAATGAGCCATTTTGCTTAGACGGAGACATTGCCAAACTCTCCAAGGCCGGAAGTTTTATTGGCCATCATATTTGTGTGCCGAAGGAAGGAGTAGCCATTCACATCAATGCTTTTAATTTCCCGGTGTGGGGAATGCTGGAAAAAATTGCAGTTAACTGGTTAGCCGGAGTACCGGCCATTGTAAAGCCAGCCACCGTTACTTCCTTTCTTACGGAAGCCGTTGCCCGTGAAATTATTGCATCGGGCATAGTGCCGGAAGGCGCTTTACAGTTGATCTGTGGTTCGGCACAAGGCATACTCGATCATGTAACGAATCAGGACGTGGTAACCTTTACCGGATCGGCCAGTACCGGAAAAACATTAAAATCACATCCACGCATTACAGAAGAAGCTGTGCCTTTTAATATGGAGGCCGATTCCCTCAACTGTTGTGTGTTAGGCAAAGATGTAAGCCCTGATAAACCTGAGTTTGACATTTTTATCAAAGAAGTTTCCAGGGAAATTACCGTAAAAGCTGGCCAGAAATGTACAGCAGTAAGGCGTATCATTGTTCCGGAAAACCTAATAGAAGCTGTACACATTGCACTGGGTAAGAGATTGGCTCAAACCATTATCGGAGATCCTAATTTAGAAGGAGTACGCATGGGCTCCTTAGCCGGAAAAACACAATTAGCCGAAGTAAAAGAAAAAATAGAACAACTTAGTAAAACGCAAAAAATAATCATTGGCGATTTCGAAAAATTTGAAGTGAAAGGAGCCGATAAAGTAAAAGGTGCTTTCATGCCCCCGATCGTTTTCCTGAATGAGCAACCCTTTAAACATACCGATTGCCATAACATTGAAGCCTTTGGGCCGGTGAGCACCTTAATGCCCTATAAAACCACCGAAGAAGCCATTGAACTGGCCAAACTGGGTAAAGGATCATTAGTAAGTTCCATTGTTACTGCGAGTAATAGCATAGCTAAAGAATATGTGCTGGGAGCTGCCAGTATGCACGGAAGAATTTTAATCCTTAATAACGATTGCGCCAAAGAAAGCACAGGACATGGATCGCCCATGCCCATGCTGGTACATGGCGGGCCGGGAAGAGCGGGTGGTGGTGAAGAAATGGGTGGAAAAAGAGGAGTATTTCATTACCTGCAGCGGACAGCCATTCAGGGCTCTCCTACTACCCTCACAGCGGTAAGCTCCCAATACCAATATGGTGGGCAATACATTGAAAAAACCATACACCCTTTTAAACAATATTTTGAAGACCTGGAAGTAGGAGAAACACTCGTGACCGCTAAACATACGGTTACCGAAGCCGACATCAGTAATTTTGCCAATGTAAGCGGCGATAATTTTTACGCCCACATGGATGCTACTTCCCTTGAAGGAACCATTTTTACAGGGCGTGTAGCTCATGGTTACTTTGTGTTATCAAAAGCTGCCGGACTTTTTGTGGATGCGAAAAAAGGACCCGTATTACTGAATTACGGCATTGATGAATGCCGCTTTACCAAGCCTGTTTATCCGGGTGCTACCATTGGAGTAAGGTTTACCTGCAAAGAAAAAATAGATCAGGAAAAGAAAAATGAAGAAGATATTGCCAAGGGAATTGTTAAGTGGCTGGTAGATGTTTATGATGAAACCGGTGAAACTGTTGCTATTGCTACTATTCTGACGATGGTTAAAAAGAGGGAGCAATAGAACGGAGATTAAGCCATGACAATACAATTCTTCGAAACACCTGAAAAATTAAGAAATTGGTTTAATAAACATCACCAAAAGGAAACGGAGCTGTTTGTTGGGTATTATAAAGTAGGTAGTGGAAAGCCATCCATTACCTGGCCGCAGTCTGTTGATCAGGCACTTTGTTTTGGCTGGATTGACGGAGTAAGAAAATCTATCAACAAGGAAAGCTATTGCATCCGTTTCACGCCCCGTAAACAGGGAAGTATTTGGAGCCTTATCAATATAGCCAAGGTAAAAGAACTCCAAAAATCAGGATGGATGAAGCCTGAAGGTCAAAAAGCTTTTGACCAGAGAACAGAACATAAATCCGGCCTTTATGCCCATGAAAAAGCAGCTGTTCAACTTCCACTTTTGTATGAAAAAAAATTTAAACTGAATAAGTCTGCCTGGAGCTATTTCCAGCAACAAGCTCCATCTTACATTAAAAGAATAAGCAATTGGATCATGGAAGCTAAACAGGAGCAAACCCGTTTACTGCGTTTGGAAAAAACAATTGAGGCCAGTGCCCATCTGAAGCGATTGAGGTAAAATAATTTGTAATTTCTAATCTATTAATAGAACCCGATTAATTTACAATTCCTCTATCCGAACTTCATTAATGAAAATGAGGAGTTTTTTCACCCGATCATAGCCTAAATCCTTCAGGGCATTGGCATAGCCTTCCAGTTGCTCACGATAGACGTCCATCATTTTTCCTGTTTTGTAATCTATCACCACCGGCTCCGGTTGTAAAATAAAGCGGTCGGGGCGCAGACTTTGCCCGGAAGGCAACAATATTTCTGCTTCATTTCTTACTGCTAATCCAGGCTTAAAATAGGGCCTGATTTCCGGATGATTCATTAATAAATTCAACCTGTTTTTTACCTCCTTTGCCTGTTCTTCATTCATTCTTCCTTCCTGCAAACAACTTAAAACAGCCTTATCAACATCGTCGTAATTCTTTATTTTAGACATCACGTAATGCACCAATAATCCGGCTTCCCTCCTATCCTCCTGCTCCTCTTCTGCCCAGGTTAATTCATTTCCTTCTTTTATGCGTACAATACTCCTCCAGTTTCTTAGTTCCAGTCCTTTCAGGTAAGGGCCTTCTTCTCTTTTGTGTGCTTCTCCCTGTTGCTGTTCTATCCAGCTTCCCCATTCATAATAGGCTTTGTCATCACTCCAAAGTTGTTGCTGAACCAAATAGTTTTTTAACCACTTATAAATATTCTCCAGGTGGTGTTTGGGGGTACGGCTAATAATGTGCAGGTGAAATTCCGGTCGGGTTAAAGCCACGTATAATAAATTCAGGTTATCCAGTACCTGCTTTTCTTTTTCTTCATTGGCTAATGACTGGTATTTTGTTTGCTGAACTTCTTTATTGGCTTTTAACAATACTACCGGCAATTGTTCCGGCATATTGCCTTCAGTATCTACCCAAAGGTATTCAGCCGATTTTATGATCCAGTCGCAATACGGAACAATGACCACCGGAAACTCCAGTCCCTTGGAGGCATGTATGGTCATAATGGTAATGGCATTGGTTCCTGCGGGTAAAATAACAGGGGCTTTTAGTTTTCTGTTTTCCCACCACTCTAAAAAACTATAACTATTGGCGGTGTTGGTACGTGAAAAATTAAATACTTCATCCAAAAAAAATTGCAGGTACAAATGATCCTGCTGTTGCAATTGAAATAGATTAATCAGCTCCACACAACAATCATATACCGGTAAGGAAAGAAAATAATTGCGGTTAAAGTAAATACTATATTTTTTTAATATTTCCTCTAAATAAAGTTTTTCCTTTCTGTCGTTTAATTTTACCAGCAACGAATGCTCTTCATCTGCTGGCAGAATTTGCATGCGGCAGAGGTAAGAAACAATGGCTGATGCTGCTACCAGGTTTAAAGGGTTGTTGAGCTGCTGAAATAAATTAAGAATAAAGTTTACCTCGGGAGATTTGGCTATTAACAAGGATTCTGAAGATACAACGGGTACATTGTTTTCTAATAAATGGGTAGCGATTTTATTTCCGGCTGTATTTGATCGTACCAATATGGCCATCTCTTTGTAAGAGAATCCTTTTTTCAGGTTAAAGTGAACATACTCCATTACCTTGCTTAGCATCTCCTCTTCTTTCTCTTCTTCTTCACTTTCTTCCTGTTTATCTAATGCAGGAGGAAGGAAATCAATGGAAACAGCACCAGCCACATGACCTGGTTTAAATTGCTGTTCCATATCTGCATAAATTTTTTTCCCTTTTTCATTCAACAACTGTTCACTCAGCCCCCTGAACAAGGAATTGTTGAACCCTACAATAGTAACGGCGCTCCTGAAATTATTGTTAAGCGATTTAACCTGATGTTGGCGGATAAGGGTTAATTCGCGTTGTGGGGTGTATTCATTTTCAAAATAATTAGTAACATAGGGTAAATCCGCAAACTGATCTACTTCACCTCCCCGCCAGCGGTATATGGCTTGTTTGCCATCTCCTACCACCATGCTTAACCGGTCTTCAGACAAGGCATTTTCAATCAATGGCAAGAGGTTTTGCCATTGCACAATGGATGTATCTTGAAACTCATCAATTAAAAAATGTTTGTATCGTTCACCCAGCCGCTCGTAAATAAATGGCACCGGTTCTTTCAGCACTACTTCCGAAATATGCGCATTAAACTCACTGATGTATAATATATTTTGTTTTTGTTTAAATTCCTGCACCAATCGTTCAATTTCATTGACTACGGAGAGGGCATAAATGTTTTTAAAAACCGCTTTATACAGGTAATACTGCTCTACCCCTTTTTGCCTGCGTTCTTCAATGGCATTGAATATTTTTAAGAGGCTACCAGAAACCGCATCAATAGCTGCATTAATTTCCGGTGAATTTTTTCCTGCTTTCCATTTATTTTGCTCAACAGTGTTTAGTACATAGGTGTTTCTTAAGTTTTCGGTAACAAAATCTTTATTGATTATTTTTAGGTAGTAATTATAAATACCTTTTTTTCCCTGATAAAAATTTTCTTCTTTCAGGTTATGTTGTTGGATTATACTAATGGCCTCTTCTGCCAATACTTTCAACCCTGATTCAAATTCCTGTATCCATGCAGCAATTTCTTTTCTTATTTTTTCGAAATCAGCAGCATGTAAGTTTTTTAATAAATTAAGGTGACGCCGTTGATTTTCCTGCATCACATTGCCGGCAAACTCTTTCAGGTCTTTGTCTATTTGCCAGTTTTTATTTTCTTCAATTCTCTTTCTCGCGTATTCCAGCAATACCGAAGTAATTTCCTCTACATGTCCTATTTCTGCAATTAACTGGTCGATGCATTGCTGCAGTATATTTTTCTCATCGGTTTCAATACCAAAATTTACGGGCAGCTTCAGGTCGTAGGCAAAGGTTCGGATAATGCGGTGTACGAAGCTATCAATGGTGCTGATGGAAAAGTCGGCATAGTTGTGCAGAATATCCTGTAACAAAGCATTTGCCCGCTGTTTTAGTATATCGGTAGAAATTTTTAGGTCTTCACCAAGTATAGTGGCTAAGGTTTGTGTTCCGGGAGAAGTATTTCCTGATGAAATTTCTCTCAACGATTTAAGTATACGCTCCTTCATTTCTGCCGAAGCCTTATTGGTGAAGGTAATGGCCAATACCGAGCGGTAATACAGGGGAGGAACAGCAGTATCAGACAGGGCCAGTTTCAGGTATTCTTTTACGAGGGTAAAGGTTTTTCCCGAACCCGCAGAAGAACGGTAAATGATAAATTTTTTATTTAATTCTTCTGCCATGGAATGAGCTGTGGTCAATTGTTAAATTCGAGTCCTATCTCTTTTCCTTTTTGTATCATAAACTCATAAGCGGCATCCCGGTTATTGGGGATAATTCCGTCCAGGATGGCTTCACGTATGGCATTTTTTATAATGCCTACTTCCCTTCCGGCGTTCATATTAAAGGCTTTCATTATGTCTTCGCCGCTCACCGGGGGTTGCCAGTTTCTGATTTTGTCTCTTTCCTCGAGGTCTTTGAGTTTGGTGCGCACCAGTTCAAAATTTTTCAGGTAACGCTGCACTTTGGTTGGGTTTTTGGTGGTGATGTCTGCCTCACAGAGGGCCATTAAATCATCAATATCATCTCCTGCTTCAAAGAGCAATCGCCTTACTGCAGAATCGGTTACTTCTGTTTTAGCCAAAACAATCGGGCGCAAATGCAGCAGCACCAGTTTCTGAACGTACTTCATTTTTTCATTGAGCGGTAATTTCAGTTCGGCAAATATTTTAGGAACCATGCGGGCTCCTTTATCTTCATGTCCGTGAAATGTCCAGCCGTGCAGGGGTTCAAAGCGTTTGGTGGCCGGTTTGGCAATATCGTGTAATATGGCAGACCAGCGTAACCAAAGGTTATTTGTTTTTCTGGAAACATTATCCAATACTTCCAGGGTATGGTAAAAATTATCTTTATGCGATTTTTTATTAATGGTTTCTACCCCCTGAAGTGCCGTCATGGCCGGGAAGATGATGTGTAATAAACCACTGTTAAATAATAAATTAAATCCTACTGAAGGTACGTCTGACAGAATAATTTTATTTAATTCGTCAGCAATACGCTCCATGGAAACAATCTTTATTCTTTCCTTGTTTTCACTGATGGCCCTAAATGAATGGTCTTCAATGGTAAAATGCAACTGACTAGCAAAGCGTATGGCCCGCATCATCCGCAGGGGGTCATCGCTGTAGGTAATTTGCGGATCAAGTGGTGTACGGATAATTTTATCTTCCATATCCTGTATACCACCGAATGGATCTAATAATGCTCCAAAATTATTTTTAGTAAGTCCAATGGCGAGGGCATTAATGGTAAAATCCCGGCGGTTCTGGTCATCCTGCAGGCTTCCATTCTCCACTATAGGTTTTCGGGAATGGCGGTCATACGATTCTTTTCTGGCACCTACAAACTCAATTTCCAAATCCTGAAATTTTACCTGGGCAGTACCAAAATTTTTAAATACAGAAAGAGTGGCTTCCTCACCGAGGTGTTGTTGCAGTTTTTCGGCGAGTTGGATGCCGCTGCCAATAACCACTACATCAATATCTTTTTTTCCTCTCTTTAAAAAAATGTCACGAACAAATCCTCCGATAACGTAAGCATCAATACCCATTTCATCGGCAAGTTGGCCAATGAGTTTAAAAATGGGGTTATTCAGGTGTGTCTTCAAAATAAAACAAATTCAAAATAAAAATAACTGTATTCCATTACCTATGGTTTAAGTCCGGCACTTTCATTTTCCATGAAACCTTTTACAACATCCTCCACCAAAATACTATGGCCACAGTCGAAATGCTTTTCCGGACAGCTGCTGAAGCCATGTAAGCCACATGGCCTGCAGTTCAGGGTCTTTTTTGTTTCTATTACCTGTTGCCGGTCTGAGAGGGGACTAAACCCAAACTGCGGAACCGTAGAGCAGAAAAAGGCTGTAACAGGTGCATTCACGGCAGAAGCCAGGTGGAGCGGAGCCGAATCATTCACATAATTCATGCTGGCTCTTTGCATCAGGGCGCAGGATTCCAGCAAGCTCAATTCACCCGCCAGAATTTTTATGTTTCTGGTGGGGCAGGCTTTGCTGATTGTTTCACACAAGTGAACATCTCCGGCTGCACCCAGTAAATAAATGCTGATGTTTTCAGGAAACAGCTTACATAAGTCTATCCATTTCTGTAAAGGCAATTGTTTCGTAAACCAAACCGAAGAAGGAGCCATACAAACGTATGCAGTAGTTGTATATTTTTCTATAGCCTGAACATGGGCAGTGCTTGGATAAAGCCGTGGTCTTGCCATTGGCCCTTCACATACTTCCTGTGTCAACTCTCCGTATCGCTCCACTTCATGCCGGCCATCGCCAATAATATGTTTAACGGTATAATTAAATAAAAAGGAAAGTGGATTTTCTTTATACCCACAAATATATCTGGCCTTGGAAAATCCTGCCAACAAACCTGAGCTCAGGTGCCTGTGGCAATTCACCAGCAGGTCGTACTGTTGAGTTCGGATATATTTGAGGAGTCGAAACAAATTTTTCCACTTCTCTTGTTGTTTGTTCCAGCAGAGTGTTTCCCTGAGAAAGGGATGTTGCAGGTAAAGCGATTCGTTTCCTTTTCTTACCAGCATACTTATTTCGGCCTGAGGAAATGCGGTATGCAGCTTCTCTGCCAATGCTGAAGCCAGAATTGCATCGCCTATAAATGCAGTTTGTATAATAAGTATGCGTTTATACTGCATGTAAAAAAAATTATCAAACAGCTACATGATGTTCCCTCAGGGCATCGTTTAATGAAGTTTTTAAATCGGTACTGGCTTTGCGTTTACCAATAATCAGTGCGCAGGGAACCTGGTAATTTCCGGCCGGAAATTCCTTGGTATAAGAACCTGGAATAACCACACTTCTTTCGGGCACGTAGCCTTTCATTTCAATGGGTTTTGATCCGGTAACATCAATAATTTTGGTGGAAAGGGTAAGCACTACATTTGCGCCCAGCACGGCTTCTTTACCTACCCTCACTCCTTCTACCACAATGCAACGAGAGCCAATAAAACAATTGTCTTCAATAATAACGGGGGCTGCCTGAACGGGTTCTAAAACGCCACCTATACCAACCCCACCGCTAAGGTGAACGTGTTTACCAATTTGGGCACAACTGCCAACGGTAGCCCAGGTGTCAACCATGGTCCCGGAATCAACATAGGCACCTATATTAACATAAGAGGGCATCATAATCACCCCATTAGCCAGAAAAGCGCCGTAGCGGGCAATAGCATGGGGTACCACGCGAACGCCTAAAGAAGCATAGGCTGTTTTAAGTTTCATTTTATCGTGAAATTCAAAGGGGCCTACTTCAATGGTTTCCATCTGGCGGATGGGAAAATAAAGGATTACGGCTTTTTTTACCCAGTCGTTAACCTTCCAGGAACCGTCGGGTT
>JACCDP010106067.1_pt1 | contig 36790 bp, 41 predicted proteins | sample 7445841 | NCBI WGS metagenome assembly JACCDP01 (sample SAMN15323441, study PRJNA562643) | freshwater metagenome | isolation source: river surface water | place: USA:Blue River Watershed | collected 2017-08-17 | reverse complement strand
TTCCCGATGAGCGCGTTGCGCTTCCCGATGAGCGCGTTGCGCTTCCCGATGAGCGCGTTGCGCTTCCCGATGAGTGCCAGGCACCCTATGAGCGCACAGCGCTTCGTATCTCCACCATGGTGATCACGTGTCATTGGGGAACACCCATTCACCTAGATGTTCTCTTCGATCAACTGCCCCCCATCATGATTCCCATGTGGTATCCCGACATTGGAATCTTGAAATTCGAGCACAAGAACAAGGTCCTCGGCTCCAGCCACAAGGACATCTTTACCAACCGAAAGATCACACCTAAGTCCTTCTTCAATCAGTCCACGCTGGTGATTCGCCGCATGATCCATGAAGGCACGGACCGTGCAGGATGGAAAGAGGTGAATGTGAAACTGTTCGCGAACGGAGGCATTCAGATGACGGGTGTGACGTCCGAAGAGTTCGCCTATCGGTCCCTTGAGTGGGTCCTTCAGACGATTCTGGCGCTCCCCATCTCTCCCTTCGTGGGCAAGGCGAGTCTAGAGCGATTTTCCGTTCAGCTGATCAATACGGACTATGCGCTGGACAAATTCATCAACCAAGATGCTCTCCACAAACTCCTGGTGAACGAATACAACCTCTCTAGCACGCTGGAGAAAACCATCTATCAGGGCGTAAATACAAAATTCTACTACAACACGTTTCACTCGGGAAATGGCATCTGTCAGTGCGAAAACTTCTGCAAGGGCCAAGGGTCCGGCAATGGCGAAGGAGAGTGCAAACGGATCACCATGAGCATCTTCCGAACGGGCCGCATCATCATTACGGGTGCTCGGAAGATGAACCAGATCGAAACAGCCTATAAGTTCTTAAACGGCGTCTTTGATCGGCACCATGCGACGGTCCTCTACGCCCCTCATGCATAAATCCGCGTTCATTCGGAAAGAAGGATTTATATTTTATTGTCAGACGTAGACATGGCTACACAGGCATCCTCTACGGCATCTTCCTCATCCGCAACCCCCTCAGCATCATCTGCATCCCTATCCGCCCCGACCCCACAGACCCTTGTTCAGGCCGCCAAGCTGGCAATGGAGCAGGATCGCGCCATCATGCTGGACTACTATGTGGACACAGCACAGGGCAAGGCCTTTTTGGGTGAGGACGGAGCCACGAAGGAGCGTGTCCTGGTCAAGTCCAAAGAGGAGTTTACCTCGCTGATCAAGAAGCTCTATAAAGTGGGGGAGGACTTCATCGTGCTGACAGAGAATTCCCTCTATATCGTTTCGGGAAAGATCCAGAAGCGCACAGTAAATCTTGCGAGTCTCCAAGAGGCCTATGACAAGTCGTCATAATTTGTAGACTATCCCATAGAATAGATCAATGGTAAAAGGTTCCACACGGGTCATATGGATCATCGTTGCACTTGTGCTTGCATTGTTAATCTATGGTGGCTATCAATATGCTGTTTTTTCACCTTATCGTGTATCCAGTGAAAAAGCAAAAGATCTCCTACGTGACAAACAAATAGACATGGTTCTTGATGTGAGAACAGACATAGAACGCGATCGATTGGGATCTTATCCAGGTTCCGTCTCTATTCAACGTGCTGACTTGGAAGAACGAATGCAACGGGAATTTCCTAAAAAAGACACACGTATTCTTGTGTATTGCAATACGGGACATCGAGCAAGAATGGCAACCGATGCTCTTCATCGCATGGGGTATCGTAATACTGTATACATTTCATCTACGTATGAGTCTCTTCTATCATAAAAAATTGAAGCCGCATGATGTCTCATAAAGGGTGCTTCATCTATGTCTTCCTCCACGTTACATGATTCTCTTGTCACACCCACCCCACTGATCATGGGGATTCTGGGATATACCAATAAGCAGTCGGAACAATCTCTGATAGAGACTGTTCTCACTCCTCTTCTTCAAGAATTCGGGCGTGTTCCCGATCGGGTCTTATTGCCATCAGAGGGAAATTCCTCGATCTACCTCCAAGAATGGGCCGATTCGCTCCGTATCAAGACGCAGGTCTTTCATTCAGACTGGAAGCGTCATGGAAAGATTGCACAAATTCTTCGGGATGATCGGATCAAACAGGAGAGCACCCATGTTCTCCTGTTTGTGGGGCCGCGATCGAAGACATGGGAAAAAGTGGCAACCTCCCTTGCTCGGAAGGGGGTCTATGTGGTGACGTCTTCTAACGCCGAGCCACTTGTTCATTGGCAATTGGCTGAAGCGCCCGATCGCAAATCAGATACAAAAAGAGCGCAGCCGTTCCTGAAATTCCAAGCGTGAGAACAATGTTCAGAATAACGGCGGCAAGCTGTCCGAAGGGCATCTTGGAGGTCGCAAAGATCACAATGCCACCGACGAGGCTGAGCGAAGCGATGACGGCATAGATAATGAAAAAGATGTAAAAATAACCGCAGAGCACGGAGTTAGAGATGGGGTCGGTCCATTGAGGGGCGGGCATCTTTCTACCGTATTGTTATTTTTTATTTCTAGCGAGGCAGAAGTCTACGAATGTCCCTTCCCCCCTGTTGCGTAGCGAATCTTGTCCGCCCGAATCCCCATACGGCAAACATGGACCAACAATCTATTACAACTAGTAAAAGTGGCGCTCGCCTTGTGCGAGACGTTGCCAATTTCTATGAGGCGGCATCAAATCATCAGATCCGCCCAAATGCCCCACCATTGTTTAAAACTTATCAGCAGATGATGGAGTGGAAACAACGCCAGAACCGCGTATAGAAATTCCCGTGGCTAGATAGATATGGCTCCCTCTATGCATTCCCGCCGCTCCAAGCGTGCCCATCTTTCTAAGCGCTCCAAGCGCTCCAAGAATCACACTCGTCGTCGTGGTGGTGCCCATGCTCTTCATGGTGCGCCCATGGGATACTCTCTTGCGGGAGACTGGTCCTCTCAGCGCTCTATGGGCCAGGGCGGGGATTACCTAAAATACCACGTTGGCCAGCATGGTGGCGCACACGCAGGTGCACCTGTGTCCATGATCACTGGAAGCGTCCTTCCGGCCCACCTCCAGGGCTCTGCCCATGTGGCTGGATCATTTGCGGCCCTTCAAGAAGTTGCACATCTACGGGATCAGGCGGGCGGCAAGCGCTCGAAGCGTTCCAAGCGTTCCAAGCGCTCGAAGCGTTCCAAGCGTTCCCGTGGCGGCAAGCGCTCGAAGCGTTCCAAGCGTTCCAAGCGCTCGAAGCGCTCGAAGCGCTCCCGTGGCGGCGCCCTTCACGGTGCCCCATTGAACGCGGATTCCATGCTCTTGAAAGGAGGAGAGCTTGCTGCCGCAGGTCTCAGCCCTGAGTGGCGCCACAGTGTAGAGGCGAACGCTGCAAGCGCGCGTCAGGGCTTGTAAGTGGGGACACTGCCCGCCACAGGCGGGAAACCCACACCCCTCTCCCGTGGAGATAACCCACACCCCTATAGGGGCACTTCGTTCCCCCATACCCCCCTCCATAGGAGAGGACGCGAATATGCACCGATCTCCATAGATCTCTCTCACACTCTCCCATGGAGACGCAATACACACTCCCATGTGGCTTGCGTCTCTACAAATCCCTTTACCCACTCTAAAGAGCACCACGGGAGAGGGGTGTGTTTGTGGAGCACACGCGAAGTGTCCCCACATCTTACCGCAAACGGGCCACTTGAACCGCCTCGGCAGCGCACGGCGTCTGTCGAACACGATCCGCAAACAAGGGCTCCAACACAGCCCGTCCATGAGCAAGAAAGTGCTCACGATCCGACGGAGAGACCGTTACATCCACTCCCACATGTAAATCACCTCTTCCTCCCATCCCATAAGGAAGAGGCATACCCAGTCCCGCCACGATACAGAAATCCCCCTGAAAGGTGCCTGCAGGGATCTGTAAAAAGAGTCCATCACTGTATCCAGGATGGCCATCCACTCGCACGACGCATCCTATCAGTGCTTCGGACAGAGATAGGGACACTCGTGTTTCTAGATGTTGGAAACGATCTCCCACTCGCTTAAAATACGTAAACGCAGGGTCATTTGTATCTTCCTGAATATGAATCTGAGCATCACCAGGACGCTCATAGGCAGGATGATCGGAACAGACCTCTGGAAAGGTCATGGTTTGACCCGATGGGGTGCCAGGAATGATCTGAATGGAAAGCACGCGCTTCTCATGTGTATAGCCCGATCCCGTGCACGTCGCACACACTTCCAATACCCGTTCTCCCTTCCCCATACAGTCCAAACACGGGCTTGTGGTATGGACCGCCATGGGGCCCATTTGGACCACCTGGGACACCGACCCCTGACCCGCACAAGAACGGCAGCGCTCCTTCGAGGACGCACCTGAATGATCGCATGCCACACAAAAACACTGACGGTTGATATTGATCTCAAACGTGTGCCCGACATAAAATTGAGAAAGAGTAAGCAAAATGGTCTGAATGGTGGGGGCGGGTTTCTTTCCTTTTCGAACACCCCTTTGACCCATCTGAGCCGTCTGATTCCCAAACATGTTTCCAAAGAGATCATTTAGATTCATTTCAAATGGGAATCCGCCTTGTGGGAATCCAGGGAATCCAGAGAATCCATGACCAGCCGTTGGCTGTCCGCTCATGCTTCCCGTTTCATCATAGATGCGTCGCTGTACCTCATCCGTCAAGATCTCACTTGCCTGGGAGATCTCCTTGAAGCGTTCAGGATCACCCCCTTTATCAGGGTGATGGGTGCGCGCCAATTTAAAATAGGCTTTTTTTATTTCAGCACATGTCTGGCTCTTATCCACCCCTAAAATATCATATAATGATCCAGGCATAGGGTGTTTGTTAAATAGGTTAGGTGACTTGTTTAAGTATCTAAAGTATCCCCGCCCACTACAATAAATGACCTCTCTCGTAGGTCAGGATTCTGTGTGGGAAGAATGTATGAAACAAATGGATACTCAGAGTCATATCTTGCTGACAGGCCCTCCAGGATGTGGTAAAACGACACTGATCCAAGAATGGCTGGTGGCCTATGCCACTCATAAGGGATGTCCTCGCGGGGATCGATGGGGGCGAGAGATCACAGAGGATTGCTATTGGCTGGGCCCTGACCAGGATCGCGGCATTCAAACCATTCGCGGACAATTGAGCCTGTTTATCCGTCAAATGGCTCCAAAAAAGGGGATGTGTCGCTGGGTGGTAATCGATGATGTGGATACGTTTCCCCATATTTCACAGCAAGCATTACGCCGTCCCATGGAATCATATTCACACATTACGCGGTTTTTCTTCATTGGGACATCCGAAGAGGATTTGATCCCTGCGCTACGATCACGATGTATTCATATCCCTATGAATACGGTTCATATGGAGTGTGAAAAGGCGGCCTTTATGAAAAAACTATCCATGCCTCCTGAACAAATGACCCACGAGATGTGGATGTGGATTCATAGCGTTTCGGCAAACAACATGAGTGATATGGTTCGGCTTCTCCTCTTAATTCGCGATGTCCATCGCACTCTTCAGCAGGATATTACATTGGCTCGTGTTCAGCTCCTATGCTCTTCTCCGTTCTATTTGGATTTTATTCCACTGTTGCATGCGATGACAGCAAAGAATGTGGTTCAGGCGATTCAGCAGGTCATCCATATCTGGAAGCGGGGATATGCGTATGAGGACATTATTGAGAGTTTTCAAATGATTCATCAGTTATTTGGAAACAATGATGTAAAGGAAAACGTGCTTATCCATCAATTTCTGATTCATGCTTGGATTTCCTATTGTAAAGGGAATACGAGCATTTTAGCGCTACAGAATGTGATCTATACGATCTTGACACGGGATTCTATGCCGAAGCCAACGGCGCTACAGGCAGAGCCAAAGGCGTTAAAGGAGCCAAAGGCGCCAACGATGCCCGCAGCATGTGCGACACTGCAAGATCAGATGACATAATATTTTCCTCGCTCATACGAAGAAACCATCCAAACATCCGACGATCAAGAAGTTCCTTCCACGGAAAAGAGACAAATACTGCTGCAGAGCATGCGGGGGATCCCGTTCCTGATGCAAGAAGGTCTTCCAATTGAAGACGTTTTCCGTCTTTCTTTCGCATTCCCTCTGCCGAGGGATCGACCATGATGCCTGTATGAACATACTGGGTCGTGAAACGGGTGAAATCCCATTTCTCGTCCCCACGAATCTGACTGCCTCCACGAGCAGAAGCAATCCGCGCATAGGTCACGGCCGCCCACTCTACAAACATGGGGTGCTGAGGAACAGGGCACCAGATGGCACGGAATCCTGGAATCACTGTCCCCTGAGGGCCCGCATACATTTCATCCAAATCTGTTCCAAAGAATATCGTCTTATCCCGAGGAAGAACGCCAAAACTCTTCAGACAGACAGTGGATGCCGAGAGCCATAGACCACCATAACGGGCAAGAATCGCGGCACGCAAGTAATTTCGTTCCGCCTCATTTACAGGAGACAGGGGGTCCCGTAATCCGGGAGGGAGCTGATCCCATCCTCCCAGCCAGTCAGCGGCACCTGCTAGACCACCGATGACTTCTATACGATATGAGTCGCTATGGTGATGAACAATGGACTGATAGCAGAGATTCAAGAAAGGAATGTTGAGAGCGCGATCCGAACGGGCACCAAAGTCACTCCACTGCCGCGCATTCACCTCACTGTGGTCATAATAGATCCAGATCACAGGGCGATCCATTCCCTTCTGCAACAAATGCCGATCCAAAAAGGGGTTCTTTCGGATCTGATCGGAGGAGTAGACGGCTGCGAGTATACACGAGATAATCAATAGCACCACAAGGACTCCTACTAGTGTAAGAAAGGGATCCATCTACCATATGAATCCATAAAAGGGCTGGCTCTTACAAACACTTAGGATCCACGAAGCGCCCATTGAGAACTGGCGGTCTGTTGGAAATACTCCGTGATCTTACGCTTATGTTCGGCCTCCTCTTTTTCTCGCTTCTTTTCATACGCCTGAATCATTGTTCTATCGCGATCTTCTACCAGTTCATAGACACGCTCTCGTTCTTTCTTATGTTCTTCGATACGCACCTCAAAGGGTCGTTCTTCAGAGAACACAGGGAGTTTATCAAAAAGCACATGGTCAGAGGTATAGGCGTGAAACAAATCACTATATTCAGGGCGTTCATGGAAGGTCGAGGTAAATGGAGCATCCTCTTCTAAGAGAGACACACCCATGGATCCTGAAAGAATCGCCATCTCATCGGGATGAAGGATAAGATCCGCACACCCTTGTGAGCGTGGCACATGGGATTCAAATCGTTGATGGAAATGGGGATCTACCTTTCTGTTCGTAGTGTCTTCGGTATCCTCTTTTTCATCACCATGAAGGTCTGCTACAAGTGAATGATACAGATGAAGTAGTAGATCTGATCCAGTAGCCGTATCGGCAGTAGGCACCTTATCGCTAGTAGACGTATCCATGGGTGAACGCTTTGTGATAGGCGCCCCCTCTTTCAGCCATGCCTCGTATCCTTTGGATTCAGAGACGTGAAGCTTTTCAAACTGTTCATTGAATTCCCGTTGAAAGGCGGCATTGTCCGAAAGAGAGTCCAATACATCATACACGGAATTGTTCAATTCATGGATCCACTGTTGCTCTCGAGTCTGTTGAACCATTTCGATGTCCAGACAGGGAAGACCATCACGGCCTCCTGATTGCCGTTTGAGCACGGAGGTCAAACAGGCGTAGGCGGAAAGAATCTGATCAAAGAGACCATCATTTCCACCACGATCGGGATGTGACTCTCTGATAGCTGTGGCAAAGGCCCGTCGGAGCGTATCAGGGGTGGCCTGATCCAATGAAGCCAGGCCAAGAGTGGCAAGGGAGGTATCAATCGATGCCATATCTACATGGAGACACACTATTTGCCCCTTGTGGAGACGCAAGCGTCACTGGTAGAAAATCTTCGATTTTCTTTCACCCCACACCCCCATGGAGGCATTCTGCCCCCATGGAGGGGTGTGGGGAAACGCCCGCCTGTGGCGGGCAGTGTCCCCACCTAATAGGTCAACTTCTTCTGGTTCTGATCCACTCCATCCGTAATCACCATCTGTTTCATGCGATCGGAATACTGTTGATTGCGAATGTGCATCTCCGCTCGTTTGCGTTCCCGCAACTCATCCGCCTGTTGTTGTCGCTGTTCAAACTCTCGAATGCCATGAAGTTCCGTCTGACTAAAAGGATCAGGTGCCCTCTCACGTGATGCACGATACTGCTCATAGTTTCGGTCCGTCACATGAACATTTGCCACTTTGTCCGAGATGGTGCTCTCCGACGTATAGGCGCCACGAAGATCCGTGAATTGAAATTTAGATTGGGGGGCGGCAGTATACGTCGCTGGACGCTCTCCCACCAGGTCCACTCCATAGTTGGGATTAAGGCTCAGTGCCATCTCTCCAGGATGAACAATGAGCTGATTGGTCGGTTGACGGGACTTCTTGGATTCGTCATCAAACATTCGGTTGAAGACGTCGCGGTTAAATTCACCCTTGAAGGAGGGGCCCGATGCACGCGCATCCGTCCCTTTGAGCCAATCGCCATATCCGTCCGAATCGGGATCGGGAAGATGGGTCTTTTCAAATAGCGCATTGAATGCATTCATGTCCAAATTCTTCGCATTGAGACGGACGGGTTCTCCATGATCCCATTTCTTTGCCTCGGAGTCTCGCTGGGCGTGAAGAGATGCTGCAGATGTATTCGCGCCGACCGTTGTTTCCGTGCGACGGCCTCCACGCATGTGTTTCAGGATTTCCGATAAATAGGCATAGGCGCGAGTAACGGCCTCAAAATACTCTTCGGAACCACCCTTGTCAGGATGCGATTTTAGCGCCATTCGTTTGTAGGCGGATTTTAGCGTCTCATCGGTCAAGGCGACCTCCTCTTGAATCCCGAGCACCTCTAGACAAGAAGAAAAGTAAGTCATGGCCTTTTGTTTGGAAGTATCGGTAACAACCTTCCAAGAGGGCGTCTGATCGGTGTGATGGGTGAGTTGGGTGCTACGTGATTGTGCTTGTGGATAAGGGACATGCACGGGGGCAGATCGTGCGACAGGCGCGGCATATGCTGTGCTTGTCGTCGCGCTAGTCCCATGTTCTCCCGGGAGAGACGGGGGCGTTCCGCCGTGTTGAACGGTAGATACATAGTGAAGCAAATAACTATAGACCCCTGCGCGTTTGGCAGAGGTCACATACTCCATGGAGGCCAAACAAGTCTGAATGATTTGAATTCTTTTTTGTGGATCGCGAATCTGAATCATGTTGGAATACATCCGAACATGAACGGGATCCATCGCGGACATATGATTCCCCATCTTGTTAGAATGGAATAAAAGAGAGGGGCGACTGGGACGCAATACACACAATAAATCTGTTACATGGATAGAAATGTCCATCGTAGAAAAAGGAATTCAGCAAGCCCAAGGCGCTGCCCAACAGGCTGTTCAACGTGCTGTCCAACAGGCTCAAGGCGCTGTCCAAGGCGCTGTCCAACAGGCTCAAGGCGCTGTCCAAGGCGCTGTCCAAGGCGCTGTCCAACAGGCTCAAGGCGCTGTCCAAGGCGCAGCACAGGGTGCCGTCCAGAAAGTCACGGAGGCGGTTCATGGCGCAGTGGATGCCGTTCAGGACGTAGCCCATACGGCCCAGGCCGCCACCGATAAGGTCCAAGAGGTTGCCCACCAGGTTCAAGATGTTGCCCATACGGTCCAGAGTGCCACGAAACAGGCCGACGCCATGATTGTCGGTGCGGAGAAGATCATGGACGCCCTTCCTGATTCTATCTCCAAGAGCAATGTTGGAGTCACGATTCAGCAGACGTTTGATGTGATCCAAGATGTATTGAAAGAGGCCGATCAGTTTGCAGGGCAACTGGCCGAGATCGCAGGAGAGGCGGACCGCGCCGCGGAGCAGGCAGAGGCCTACATCTCACGTGCGGAACAGATGGCGGCACAAGCGGAGCAGATGGCAGATCAAGCCGATCAGGTGCTGTCAGGATGCGGCTTTCTTTCCCTTTGCGGATGCGAAGGGCCAAAAGAGCCAAAGGCAAAAAAAGCTCCACAGGCGAATGTATCCGCGATTCAACTGGCACGCGTGTAACCTGTACAACATAAAGACATCCACAGGAGACACCCCAGAATGATGAAAAACCGCGGAGACTGTGTGCTACGTATCGGTATTGTAGGAAACGGATACATCGGTCGCGCCACACGTCTCTTAGAATGCATCTCTATTGATATCACGGTGTATGACATCCGTCCCGAGCTGTGTGTTCCCCTTGGAACCACCATGACCGACCTGGAACACTGTGACCTGGTCTTTTTTTGCCTTCCCACCCCCATGGATCACCACGGCTCATGCCATACCGACCTTCTTCTGGACTCTCTTCGAACGCTACAGAATCCCTATAAGATCATTCGTTCCACGGTTCCTGTGGGGTTCTCACAATCCGTGGGGGCCTATTTTATGCCCGAGTTCTTGACAGAAGCCAATTGGAAGAATGACTTTATTCATACGAAACAATGGGTGCTCGGTCATCTCGAAGGGGACCATGAGCAGAAAGAGGAGTTTGTCAAGCGACTCACGACCCTTATTCAAACCTGTTGGAGAGATGGTGTCATTGTCAGCGCAGAGATTGCATGGATGACCACGTCCGAAGCGGAATTTCTGAAACTTGCCAAGAACTGCTTTCTGGCCGCCAAAGTGGGGATCTTTAATGAACTCTATGCGTTCGCCACAGCCAAAGGAATCGACTACGACCGCGTCAAGGAAATCATCCGACTGGATCCGCGCATTGGAACAACGCATCTGGATGTTCCAGGGGCGCAAGGGCGATTTGGATACGGGGGCACGTGTTTTCCAAAGGACACCCATAGCCTCTATAGTCAGTTTCAGACGGCAGGCGTCCCTTCCTATTATTTTCAAACCAGTCTGATTCGAAATGATGAAGTGGATCGAAAAGAACGGGAATGGGCGACCGACTACTGGCGGACGACGATTCCCACGGAGAAAAAGATTTCATTGGTGCTCCCCTCGCTTCATGAAGGGCTGAATTACGATTTGTGCTCCAGGCTCCTCGCAAGGGGCCACATTGTTGTGTATATCTCGGATACTCCTGTGACGCGTCTGGATGATTCGTTATCTGAAGTAAAGACCTTTCTGACGAAACGATGCTCGTTTCAGCAAAAGCAGTTTTTCCCCCGACTAGACGAGATCTGGGATCTCAGTTCTCTTCAACAATGCCCTATCACTTATACGGAGCAGATGGCGGCCATCACACAGACCAAACATCTCATGGATCTGGTACAGACACATTCTTGCCATTTCATTGCTATCGTGGATCAAGAGAATCCGCTGATTCGTGCTTTTATGCAAGAGAACCCGCTCCACGCGGCGCGTATGGACATGATCACCCTACAGGAAAAGAAGCCGTTTCATTCTGTCCTTTCTACGCTGCCTGGTCTCTCGGCCTTCAAGTGAGCAACACAAGCCGTTTGACTTCCAAAATACTTGGAATAGGAATCATCGCCTCGCATTCCCAAAAGAATCGTTTCCCCACGGAGTGGAAAGAAAATGAAGAGGGAAACCAATAGGGTGCCAGGAGGGGAAGAGACCGTTCTGCACAAGGAGGGATGAGCCCCCAACTCTCTAAAGGAAGCACCGCGGCCAATTGCTCCACGGGTCGGATGTCCGTCACACGCACCTGGACAGTCCCAGGAAACACAGGACATGTCCCGTCGCAAAGCCATGACCATAATGGGGGAAGAGTAAACGGATAATACCAGTTAAAGCACACATTCTCATACCGTCCCGTATAATACGCCCAATTCCATTGAATGCCATAGAGATATTCCGAACAGATTCGTGACCGTTCCTGGCCAGGAAAGAAGGTTGTCTGATAGAGCCCCTGCCATCCTGGGACGAGCGTATCTTTCCCACGAAGAAGGAAGACCTCCTCGTTCTGGGTAAGGGGCCAATCTTTGTCTCCCAGCACAGCACCATGTACATACCGAGCCTGTCGTTGCTTTTGAAAGAGCGCGTGGGCGATGTGGACCTCTTCTTGAGAGGCAAAGATACGTAGCAGGCGTAATAACCCATCTTCATGCAACTCTAGCGTATCAGGGCAAACCAGTGAAGTCCCTTGTGACAAGAGAAGATGAAGCGCATTTATGAGAACGCTGTGCCCTTCTTGGCGTAATGTGAGGCCGATGGAGCGAGGAAGAAAATCGTTTCCAAGAAAGGACATGGCCATGATATAACTGAGAAGGAAGGTGCGATGAGAGGCAAGGGCGACATCGCGAATCAGCCAATGGCGAAGGGCGTGAACGGAGAACCACTCCATTGTGGGGGCACAAAGTGCCCCCAGCACCCCAGTGGAGACGCAAGCGTCCCCACACCCCTCTCCCTGAGAAGCGTGTGAACCCGCGACAGCTCCCTGAGAAGGGGGTGTGGGGGCGCGAAGTGCCTCCACTGGAGGCTCCTCTCTGAAGAGCCATACCTGGGAGATCTTCGCCGTCTCCATGCCAAGAAGGGACAACACAATAAGATCCGCATCCAGACCATAGACCGCCACGGAACCCTGATAAGCCCCCGTTCGCCATGCAGAAAGGATCTTATGTTCGCCCTCTCCTGGCTCATCACTGGACGACAGATGCCATTGTGCCGTCCCGTGTTCCCGAATCATGCGCTCCAAACGTTGACGCAGTCGCGTCATGAACACTGTGCCAGGCGTAATGGCATTGGTGTCCCAACGAGATGCTTGCGCGCCCTTCTCGGCCTCTTGCTTTTGCGAAGCGTCGTGCGTCCGAAGCCAGACCGAGGTAAAGCGCCGAAGACGCTGTTGGCGCATTTTGGCCATAGGGACAACCCCATCCATGGCAAGAAAGACGCCCACCGTCGGCGCCACTTGACGAATCATCCAGAGTGTGGAGGAGACCACGATCTCCAGAAAGGCCGTTTCCCATTCTTCATGATGCTCTTCCGAATAGGGTGAAACATCCTCACGTTGAAGACAGTGATAAAGTAACCCGTTATAATCCATAAAGAGCCATGAAAGAGCATCCGTTGGATGCTGTTTGATGACCAGTTCTGGAACATCCTGTAGCAATTGTCGGTAATACGATGGAATTCCCATTACGCCTCTAGCAACACTGATCTACTAAGATAATAGAACAGGTCTTTAGATTTGAAATGACAAGTCTATACTAGAGATGGACAAAGTGTCAGAGATGTTCACAATGACGTCTGAGCTAGGTGGCTCCATCGCAAAGGTGACAGCAGAAATCCATAGTATGATGCCCGATTCGCTTCTGTTCGGATCCTTTTTACTATATGTCCTGACCCAACATGCCCCTTTTGGCGTCTTCTCCCTGTTTGTATTAGAATTGATCCTTTCCCATAAACTTGTGGGATGGGTTATGGCACAATCGGTCGGCGCCACTCCGGTTGGGACGCAGCCTACTGCATGTCGTATGGGATATAAGATCGGTCGCATGGACTTCCGACGACTCTTTTCGCATTCGTCCTATCCGTCCTTCGGCATGTTTTCGATCATGGGTGTTGTCACGTATTTGAGCCGTTCAATGGGCACGTTTTCGGAAACCCTGGATGCGATGGGGCCCGTGTGGGCCTCCCGTAAAACTGTGGCAATGATCTTTGTGGTCTGCCTAGTTCTCGCTGTTGCAGGAGGACGTCTCTATTCGAAATGTGAGTCCGTGGGGGAGATCTTTCTTGCCGCGGCTCTTGGAGTGGGTGCGGGACTTCTCTTCTATTCCCTTCATCTGTCCCTTTTTGGAGAACAGGGGATGAACTTTCTCGGCCTCCCCTATTTGGTCACAAAGGAATCACAGGGCACACCCATTTATGTCTGCCATACTTCGCCCGCCCGCTAAACATTATCTCTGCCTAATCAGAATGGAATCTCTAAGGGATCTCCTTACCGATATTCATGTGTTGCTACGGAGTGGCATGACCTCTCTGCCTCTTACCATGGGAGGGACCATGCTTCTACTTGGCCTGTGCACGGCCAATTATGCGATCCTATTTTTCTTGGTGGGGTTTCTCATTCTCATTCCCGCACTGGTAGGAGGAGTGAATGCGCTCGCCGCATGGATGCAATGGGATTTCTGTAAAACGACCCTTCAGGACATATGCCATCTTGTCATTCCCTTTCATGGCTCGGGAGGCACCGTCTTAGCGAAAGAGGAGTATGTCCTTGTCACGCCATGGATGACGATGATGGCATTCTTTTTGGGATACATTCTTCAAAATGCAGCGGTTCTGTATACCCGAGAATCCCCTGAAGTCCCGATTGATGAAACCATACCTGATGTAGAGGCAAAGACCGTGACGCGCAAGACACAGGCGATCATTTCTCTTGTTACCATTGCGGTATTCATTGCGATTGTTTTGAAGTATCGCTATGATACGGGATGCGAAGGGGCACTGCGTATTCTAGGGGCATCGGTGGTGGGAGGACTTCTGGGCGTCGGATGGTATTCTCTCTTGCGAGAAGTGGGCCAGGATCGCCTTTCTGATCTCTTTGGAATTGCGAATCGCCTTCTTCCACCAAGTGCGTTGGCCAATAAGCCGCTTGCGTGCTTGCCAGAGAGTTGTATGTAGTGGGGGCAGAATGCCCCCACACCCCCTTCTCATGGTCTTTTATACCACCCCCCCTTCTCATGGTCTTTTATACCACCCCCCCTTCTCATGGTCTTTTACACCACACCCCTGTGGAGGCACTTCGCGCGTGCTTCACAAACACACCCCCCTCTGTTGGAGCCTTTTTATCCCTTCTCGTGGCCCCTTCTGTCCACCCATATCAATGATCTACGCCATAATAGTTCATTTGATGGTCCATGCAAGCCTAGAAGAAGTCATAATAGCGTTTGAGTTCCTCCAGACATCGGATCGTGCGAACCATATCTGCCTGTTTCACCGTTCCGTGCCGTACACCTCGTCTCATGTGTTCTATGAAGACCACGGAGTAGGTGCTACATGCAAAGGGCACACCATAGACCGTTCCGATGTCCTCCACAAATGACGGTAACCCAAGGCGCTGATTCACTTCTTCATGGAGATGATAGAGCCAAGACCGCACACCCTCTTTGGAAAAGACAAGGGGGTGAGATCGGTCATACAGCACATAGTGTTTTTTACAGAGTGGGCAAGGAAGAGAAAAGGCAAGGCTATGAAGAAGACCACGCCACAGTCGTTCCTCTTCATGGGGCAAACGAATCACAGGCAATCCAATTCGCTCCGCAGAGAAATGAAGAAGCTTCCATAAAGCAGGCCCCCATACTGAATTCTGTGGCGCCTCCATTTGATACAGGGCTCTTTTTTCATAGATGGAAAGATCGCGCGCATTTTCAAGGGATAACATAGAATGGAGGAGCGTTACGCAAATGATCTGCTTCCTCCGCAAGCGATTCCTCCTACTGCGTCTTCCTCACCCACCACACCTACCCTTTCTGCTTTCTCTCGCGAGCCTGTTACGGAACAAATGGCAGAACGAGTCGTGGACCGAGTGCCTGAGTTTGAAAGAGTGCCAGTCCCTGAACGGGTCCCAGAACGAGTCCCAGAACGAGTAGATCATATGAAAGGAGAAACCCTTACCATGGCGAATCCAGGCCGTATCTTTCCCTATATCATGGCACAAGAGTCTACCCATTTTCAGTTCAAAACGAAAGAGATGGAACGACAATTTCAACAGATGATCGAACAAATTCCCGATCTTACGGTTCGATTCGATTATGGGCGAGAGGACAAGTCAGATATTCTCTTGGTGTCTTCCTCTGACCCTACACAGATCGTGGGAAAACTCCATTTGCTTCTAGTGGATCGTCGAGATCGTGGAGACCCGTCCAAGCGATATGTTAAAATTCATCTCTTTCATATGAAGGATCCGCACCAATTTGAACTTGTCCGACAGCGCGTCACTAGCTTTTTTGAGAAGATCGGGAACCCGATACGTAAATCGACAACACGCATGCCCATGACAGGATCGCAAAAGACACGGGTTCATCAAAAGCGTCGACGCATGATCTCGATGACGCGTAAGCGCGCTCCCAGCATTAAGCGTAGTAGCATCAAGCGTAGTAGCATCAAGCGCAGTAGCATCAAGCGTAGTAGCATCAAGCGCAGTAGTATCAAGCCCCCGCGGTCATAAAATTGACAACATCCGCCGATTCATAGAAAGTGCCGACATTATGGAATATCACGTCCCCCGTCTCCTCTGGGAAAACATAGAGGCCGTCCTTGTGGCCCATTCCCGCCGATATGTGTGCGAATTGGCAAAACGTCTCCATGTTCCAGAGAAGGAATTGCTACAAAAGGTGCTCCCCTCCGATTCAGTCAAGCTTCATCTGTATGAGTCACAGTCCACGACCCATCAATGTAAAGCGTATCTACAACATGATACCATCACTGTCTTCTGTAAAAAGCCAGTCGCGTATCATAGCAATTATTGTGCCTTTCACCGAAATGATCGAATGCTTGTGGTGGATGGATGCAACCCGATCATTGTGGAGAGGCTACAAGATAAGGACACGATGGAGCCTCTATGGATCATGGGGACAAATCTGATCAATTCCAAGGGGGAGCAGGTGGGAAGAATCAATAAGGAAAAACAAGTGATCACACGATGGGTCTTTGAAGAAGCGACAGCGACCGTAGCAACAGGCGCACCTAAACAAATCGACACGCAATAGAAGTAAGGCGGTCATGGAACCGCAACAGCAATCGCAACAGCAATCGCAACAGCAATCGCAATCACCAGACGCCCCTCTTTTTGTCTTTCATCCTGCCTCTCTATGGGACTCCGATTCGATGCCCCTTTTTGAGACGCTTCTTGGGATGTCCTGGCGAGAACAAGAAGACCAAAGAGACCAAGGAATATTGGGTGCACGAAAAAGAGATGATTCGGATTCCGATGACGAAGACCCTGTGACCAAACGACGTCGCCAAGAACCCGACCCGCAAGAATATGAACCCGACCCGTTTTTTATGAAATTGTCCTCAGGAGAAGAGTTCTATTTTACAGAGGAAGACGGAAAAGACCTCATCAACATCCACGAACCCAATGTCATGCTCCGCAACATTCTTGCAGACATGCCACGAAAGATCTCCAACCGCATACGCTACCTTGCCAAGTTCAATCACACAGAAATCATGGAAGGACCGCGTCATTTTGAGAATGTCTATGATGCCGTGATTGCAGGATACATTCGCGAATGCCGTCTCCGTCGGATCTTTCGCGGCGTGCTTCAGCGCTGGAGGATTCGTAAAATGAATCGCGCCTCCACGGCCGCCATTGATCCGATCACCCTGTGTCCTCCTGAGAAGACAGTCACCGTGTATGATTGGGCAACACGAAAACGGTATCTGTTTGATGCCAAGAGTCTGGCCACAATGATTGACTCCCAATTGCTCTACCATGAATATGGCTTCTCCGTTCCACAAATGCCTCGAAATCCATGGACAAACATCGAATTTACTTACATTCAGCTTGTCTCGATGTATGAACAACTCCAATATCATGGTGAACTCCGATGGGGATTCACGACGCTTCGGAGCCATCAGTTCCACAAAGAGACATGGGAACTCTATCATCGTCCCGCGCTCACGATGAAAGCCATCCGTGCTTCGATGACGCAATTGGACACTCGCGCGGCCCGAGAGATGCTAGAGGATTTCATTATTCGGCAAATGGAGGAGTGTCAGATGTCTATGACGGACAATATTCTTCACATCTATTCCATTGCGATCCAGCATGTGCCGAATCACTGGTATCTAGAGTCCTTTAAATCCCTTGCCTGCCAGTTTTGGGAGGCCGAGCAGTTTGGGGTTCGCGCCCCTGGTATTCTTTCGGCGTGTCGCGCTCTCTTTAAAAAACAGCCCCAGTTTGTGCGGGAACTCCGTGAGGCAGGCATTATTACGCTACGCACTTCGTAACATATAAAATTGAAGCAGAAAAACTCTGCGTAGAAAGAAGAGACCATGGGGCATTACTTTTCCGTAGAAACATGCCTTGCATGGAAGACTCTATTTCCGCACTCAGAACATGTTCCCGAGCTGCAAGAGCCACAAGGGCAGCAAGAGCCACAAGGGCAGCAAGAGCCACAAACGCAGCAAGAGCCACAAACGCAGCAAGAGCCACAAGGGGGCTGTAAGACGGATCCCTATCACGCCGCAACCGATGAGAATACGCCTTATGATACGGTGGAGGGTCTAAAGACGCGTATTAAGGTCCTGCGCGTGCTTGATGGAGATACATTGGACATAGGGATGTGTCGCGATGGTCGCACTGTCTTGAAATACCGTGTTCGTCTTTATGGCATTGACACTCCTGAAAAGCGCCCCTCACGTACTGATCCATTGCGTCATCTCGAAATAGAGGCATCCCTTCGCTCCAAACAGGCCCTTACCGACCGCCTGATCGAAAATGATTGGATCGTGATTGCGCACTTTGACAAGCCCGATAAATATGGTCGCCTTCTCTGCACCTTGTTTGACAAGAATGGAGAGAATCTGAATGAGTGGATGATTCGTATGGGACATGCTGTGCCCTATTTCGGAAAGACCAAGAAGAAATTTCAGGTGGTCATGACCGCAGAGGAACCCCCTTCTAGTGAGGAGGAGTTTGAGGATGTGGCTGCCCCTTAAAAAAGGCACATCCCTTATTTTTGATAGGAGAAGTAGAATGCGATCCAAAGCAGGGGCAAGAGCAAACGCAGGAGCAGTCGCCGTCTTTCGCACGGATGCCGTCGTAGGAGAGGTGGAAGCTACCGCCACCGATCATGGCACCCACCTTTGCGCGACCTTTACCTCACTCCCTCCAGGCCCTCACGGGTTCCATCTTCATACGGCAGGCGACTTGCGTGGAACGGGCTGTCAGGGTCTGTGTGAGCATTATGATAAGGGAAACCATTGTCATGGGGATGGTCCTCATTCGAAAGGGGAGCGCCATACAGGGGATCTGGGAAACATTCAGATGCGCAATAAAAAAAAGATCACTCGTCACTATGATCTGAAGGGGGTTCGTGTGTCAGATCTGTGGGGGCGATCGATCATTGTTCATGCAGATCGAGATGATCTGGGGAAAGGAGGGGAAGAGGACAGCCTGATTACGGGACATAGTGGAAAGCGACTGGGGTGTGCATTGTTTGGACGCGCTCACACAATGCGTAAGCGCCGCACCACTTATGGTAGCAAGCGCAAGCGCCGCACCACTTATGGTAGCAAGCGCAAGCGCCGCACCACTTATGGTAGCAAGCGCAAGCGCCGCACCACAGGAACCAGAAAGGCAAGATCCACGTCTTGAAGGGGAGGGACAGACACCCATATGGTCCCAGGATATGGCCCCGTTGGGGGATCCTTCCCTGTCGACCACGCCAGCCGCGACGTATGAGACAGAAACAGTCGTGCATATTTTTCCATCGTGCATCCAATAGACCCACTAGGATGGCCACTAGGAGATAGGATTCCATCGCCGTGGGATCGCTGTTGTTCTGCAAGGGTCCATTCATCAGGAGGGTCATCAGGAAAGAAGCGATCGTAAAAGGCCTCATGTTCCTCTTCGGTCGTCCACTTGTGCTCGTCCCAAAAGGGTCCACTCAGTTCCAATTCGCGTAAAGAGCGATAGGTAGACTGAGACCATGTCATGCGACCTCGTGCAGTATCTCCATAGAGACAGGCGGTAGGAATGGAATAACGACGAGCACTGCGAATGGTCCCCTCTTTAGGTGGCATAATAATAGACGGGGCAGGCTCCGAAAGAACACGGAAACTCTTCTCTTGCTGGGCGGGAGATAAGCATGCCGACAAAACGGCCAGACAGAGAATGTTGGAATCCTCTGCACGATACCCGAGTAGGCTTTCATAGTGTTGAAGCACATGAAAGCATATCCGATAGGACTCCGCATAGTCAGACAACTCCACATACTGATATAAGAGTTCCCATACACACGAAGGCTCCATGTGACGAGCGATCCACCATGCACTCTGGGCCTTCCCTTGATACAATGCACGAAAGAAGAAGAGTTCCTTTGGATCGTGTGCCTGATTCGCACAACGGGGTGTGCAAGGTGTCACACGATCGGGGACCGTGGAAGTCAGAATGGTCCATAAGGAATGATCACGCATGCTTCGTTGGCTCAGATGATACGCAGAGATAAGGATGTCCTCTTCAGTGACGGAATCGGATGCGAGTGTTGCCGCGGCGCGAACCAGCCATTGGAGATCAAAGGGTCCTCTGTGCCACATCCATGCAGAAAAGAGCGTGGAAATAGCCTCTACTGCATACCCACTGTCGATCAGTTCACGGCACCAGAAGACGGTTTCGGAACAATCGCTCCGCTGACTCGAATAGACGAGTGCCGCATGGACCTCGTCCAAGGAATACAAATGACGTGTGAGCACCATAGAGTTGACCTGTTTGTATCCTATGATCTCTCTCAATTTTATGGCACGCAGTATGTGCGCATGGCACTCATACTGCCTGTAGAGCAGGTATGCCCCTATACACGCGTCGCATATGCCCTAAAAAGAGTCGCCCCTTCTACCAAGAATGGAATCCGCCGATGCACATGAGATCATTCCAGGGCTATGGTTGGGAAACGCCCGTGCCTCCATGGATGAGGCGTTCCTTAAAGCAAAGCAGATTCACGTGGTATTCAACTGCACCAAGAATTTACCCTTTTGTCCGGTCGTTCCGATTCAATACCGTGTTCCCGTAGACGACAATTTGGAAGAGCAAGAGATCCGAAACATGGAGCTATGGTCCTCGGAGATTGCCTTTAAGATGATGGGACACTATCGTGCAAATCATACGATTCTTGTTCACTGTATGGCGGGAATGCAGCGTTCCGCCGCCGCCATGGCAATCATGATGATTGCGTATTTCCGTATTCATGCCGCAGAGGCCATGGCACGCATTAAGGGTATCCGCTCGATCGCCTTTCATCCACGAGCCAATTTTGGGCGATCCATTGAATCGTTCGATCATCGGTTTCATGGAGAGATTGTTCCTGCGATGCGATCCATTCATGAAAAAACGGCATAAGGAAAAAGAGCAAGTCAAAAAAGAGAAAGGCAAAAAAAAGGAGTAGAGAAGAGACATGTCTGACACCGCCATACAGAAGCCCAGTAGAGGATGGCTATGTTGCCGTGAGAGCAAGGATCGTTATGGATTTAGCCTGGTTCTCCAGTCACTAGACCTATCCGACGTGGAAAAGGAAATCATTCAAACCCGATACTTGTCGATGCTAGAGAATTTCCAGAAACGAGCCCGTCAGTATGCCTCTCTTTTTTTCGTGGGGCACTTCATCATTACGGTAGGCTCCCTATTTGTTCCTGCCTTATTGTCCATTCAGAATTCATCGTATACCACGAATCACAGTGAGTTTGGTAAACAGATCTATTGGATCACGTTTGCATTGTCTCTCTTAGTCACAATGTGCAATGGAATGATTACATTGTTTAAAGTGGATAAGAAATACTATTTTTTGAATACGACAATGGAGCGTCTGCGAAGTGAGGGATGGCAATATGTGGGACTGACGGGGCGCTATTCAGGCAACGGTTCTACGCACCAGAATCAATTCCTTACGTTCACCCATCACATTGAAAAGATAAAAATGAAGCAAGTCGAGGAGGAATATTACAAAATGCAAGAGAAAACAGAGACAACGCCTCCAGGTGCGTCATCCACCGCCATTGATTTGTATCCCTTGTCGCCTGATAAGCCGCTAAGTATGATGAAACAGGCCGTTCCAGGCCCCGTTCAAGATACGGTTCAGTCTCTTCTTCAGGCGCAGGAAGTGGATCTTCGTGTTCTTACTCGTGCCAACACACAGGCGCTTCTGTTGTCCGATGCGTCTTCTGCTTCTACTGTTGCATCTTCTGCTGCACCTGTTGCACCTTCTGCTGCACCTGTTGCACCTTCTGCTGCACCTGTTGCACCTGTATCAGTCACCTTTCTGAGTGATCAAGAGATTGGAAATGATGTGATCACTCACTAGATGGGGCGACCTCGATGCCAGTGTCTTTCAGGGTGTCGTGAACCACCCCTGAAAGGGTCCCCCTTTTGTGCCGTTCATCAGAAGTGTGAACGACGTGCCCCCACAACGGGATGGGAGATCAACTATAACCCCGAGCGATACAATCGCTTGAAAGGGGATCGTGAGTCACATAATTGTTATGCGTATGCATTCGATTACTTACAGAGACCCAAGAAGGGATGCACGGATACGTCCTGTCCTGCCCCCTATCCGCAACCCGGTCGGGCAAGCGGATACAAAAAATGGTCCAAGGTGGATGGGAAGCGCTGCCCCGATTTGATGGCGCGTCTGATGGGAGACATTAAAGGGATTCAGATCGGCGTCCCCTTTGAAACCCGCTGTCCAAAAGGGATGCGCAAGATTGCAACTGTGGTGGATCCCAAAGAGGACTATCATTTTTACATGCAAAACAAACCCCTTCTGCCAGACGAACCAGGGATGTGGTCCCATAAACCAGGAGGACAACCCGTCACGAATAAAGATGCATCAGGGCGCCCTATTTTTGACCCTGAACTTGCCTATCGTGTTGTGAAAGATGCGAATTTAAACTATCGTGAATTTTGCGGATTTCAATGTATTCCTGTGATCGAAAATGGAAAAAAGAAAACATTTCGACTGGGACGAGGAGGACGCCATACGAGTCGCACTGTTCGGCGCCATGCGAGCCGCTCTGCTTGCCGCACTCATCGTGTGCGCAAACCCTGAAGCCATTTGGCTCCATAGGCACGAAGAATACCACTGTTAGGGTGGAGAGTCTGAAGGGCCTCCACGCAATCCATCCGATCGGCAGGATGAATCTTACACATCTGTCGGATCACGTAATGAATCTTCTCACGATAAGGGGCAAAATGGGCCGTAAAGGCGGGCCACATGGACCATTTGGAAAGAAGATCGAGAAGCGTGACCCCAATGGCCCAACTGTCAATGACGCTCCAATAAGCCTGAAACCACTCCGCTCCACTCCCTTTTTGCACGATTGGATCTTGTGCTACCTTTTCCAATTGCAGTTCCATATCTGTTTCAGACATGCCCGTGAGCGTTCGGAGTTTTCGTAGGATCCCTTTTTTCGTTGCCAGAAGCCGAACAACGCGATCAAGTGATTTTCCTTCTGCCACCGCCATGAGAAGAGTGGAATCGGGAGGCTCATGATAGATGTTGTAATCATATTGATGCATAATCATGCTATCCAGATTTTCCGTCGTATCAATGGGAATGGCCAGATTAAAATCAATGATGCGCGGCACCCGATGGGCATCCATCATAATATTTCCTTGATGAAGATCGCGATGAGCCATTCCAAAGAGAGTAAGAAGTGCTCCCGCCTCTAAGAGATGCGTTGTAAATGACATGATCTGAAAGACATTAAAATCCACGGGATATTCGGCTAAGGGTATGCCCGCATGAGACATACGAAGAACACGAAACTCAGAAAGGGGGCGATCATGGAGAACCTTACAGGCCTTGATGTCTTTCTCTTTTTGTTTGTTGGAAGGGACACACATGGATTCCGCTACGGCAAAATAATTCCTCCACAAGGGAATCCGACGGATCGTTTCTGCAATAGAGAACTCTATCGCAGCATCTACTGGATTAGTCAATTTTGTAAGCTGTCCGATAGGGCGTTTGGATGTCTTGTCACCCGCTGTCTTGTCGCCCGCTGTCTTGTCACCCTTTGCACAAGAGAAAGGAGTCGTAAAGACACACCCGTATAATCCTTGTCCTACTAGCCTCCCACCCAGCATCTAGCAGAAGGAAAGAAACGAAATATTCGCATCTTTCCACTTGCAACTCACTGCGCACTCGCTTCGCACTCGCTTCGTGTGAAAGACCAGTGATCATTTCCGAATCATAGTATAGTATGTATGAATCCGCCTTGTGGTATGGACTCATTCTATTGATACTAATTGTCATCATAGAGACGTGTGTGAGTCGCCCTCTCTTAGAGGGATTCCTTGTCCCCGTCGGAGAGTCCGCCCGTTGGGCCTCATGGGTCCCGCGGCGAGGGGATATTAGTCTTACAAAAGAACAAGACGGATACATTCGTGATCTTCGATATCTAGCGACGTATACGGACATTCAGCGCCTTGGAGTCAATCATGATTTTTGCCGAATGGTAGTATCCGAAACAGATCACACAGATATGTTCTTTGCCTGTGCACTAGGAGGCACAGATGGTCTCTCCGCTATCAAATATCGCACCCCTTCCACCAAGGACGGATTTCAGGTCTCTCGTGATGATTACATGAATGATGTGCTTGGTGAAGGCCGCGCTGCCTATTGTCGCATTCTGAAAACGGGACCAAACCAATTTGAGGCCAAAGGAAACACTGCAGGAGACACATCGTTCTCCACATCCCTTGTCATCGATTCCAATCCACCTCCTGCCATCCAGACCCTTCTTACCTTTTATGACGGAATCGTTTTTTGGCTTCGGATGAGAGATGATCTCCTGGATTATGCCCAGAATCTCATGGTCGCCAATGTTGGATCCATGCAGATCGATGAACTTCCCCAGCCCATCACACGGGGTCTCTCTTTTAATGGAATGGATCAGTATCTCCGTCTCGGTGAAACCAGTGACCTTTCTTTTGGACAGAAGGTGAAACTACGATTCTTACGTGCCACGTCGTTTTGGGTCTATTTTGAGGAGTTTACGAACAATGCCACGATCTATGATTTCGGAAACGGTGCAGGAAAAGACAACGTGGTGGTGAAAATCGTGGGACGAGGGAATCCAGGACTACAAACCCTTCCTTCCGTCACCTGTGTGGATTCACAATCGACGGTCCCCACCGAGCCATCGGGTCCGACGTGCACGGAAGAAGTATCTCCTCAGATCGCCATGGCGACCTCTCGCGGTGACGTCAACCGATGGGACTGTCCAGCGCCCGAACTGTTTGGCCGCATCATGGAGCCTCTTCATCGCTCAAAACAGCCAAAGCAAGGAGAGGTGACGAACGCCGATCTTCTCTATGAAATATGGGATCCCCGACAGCGAAAAGTCCATATTCAGGTAAAACAGGCCTTTCCTCTTCGCAAATGGGTTCACATCGTCATTACTACAACTAGCATGGACCCAACTAAACCGGGTCTGGCGATCTACCGAAACGGAAAAGAGGTTCATCGCGAAGAATCTGCGTTTTTGCCACAGACGAATGATACAAGCAACAACTACATTGGACGGTCTAATTGGGCCAATGCGACAAGTCCCTATGAAAACGCGGATGAACTCTTCAAAGGTCAGCTCTTCGATCTGCGAGGCTATCAGACAATGATGACTCCTCAGAAAATCAAGGACACGTATGCGTGGGGAAAAGAGCTATTAGGGCTTAATCGTAAAGAGTCAGAGACATCCACTCCACTTTCCGCATAGCTTACCGCATATCTTACCGCATAGCTTACCGCATATCTTACCGCATAGCTTACCGCATAGCTTACCGCATAGCTTACCGCTTCGCTTAAGGCATGATCGTCACAATATGATGCGCGCTTCGACGATACCATTTTTCCAGTTGTTCCATGATCTGATCCTGAACATCTCCTATGTTTCCTTTGGCCAAGAGAAGAACCCACGAAATCAGTTCTGCCATATGCGCCACATGCTGAGATTCTCCCTGTAGTTTCAGTTCCTGTTGAAACTCCACGACACATGCCCCTTTCGGAAGGGCCCAGATAGGAGCCCATACCTCCGCCCCACCAAAAAAGATGCACAACGCCGTTCCCTGCATCGCCGAATAGGAACCATGTGTGATGGAGTCGGCGCCGTTCACGGCGCGCACCTGCCACGTAGGATCCTGTCGTTGGAGCCACGGAGCAATTTGTTGTTGAACAAAAGAACGGGTCACACCCGCTGTCTCGTTTAATAGCACGGTGCATACCATTCCACGAACCTGAGGTTCCCATGAAGGAAGCCAGGTGCGAAGGGCCGTGATCTCCTCTTTTCCGAGCTCCAATGCCAAGGGACCAGGGAGACCACCCACAATCGTCTGGGCCCAACAGGCCGTGTCCTCCCGCCATGGAATCCCACGACGTGCCCGATCTCCCAGCAACGTAGAGAGTAAAAAGGCGCACTCACGAGGAAGCCAAAAAGAAGCCTCTTTGGCAAAGGGATGTTCTTCCCAGAGACGAAGGGCCCGAGAGAGATACTGGAGAACATAAACGTTCGGATGGCGAAAGACCGACGTGTCCGCAAAGGGAAGCGCTAGCATCGTCTCGCAGCGTAAAAGGGGTGTAAAGAGATTGACGGACGCCCCTGTCCAGTATTGGAAGCGCGGGTCTTCTGCATGTTTTCCCAGATAGATCGTGTGCTGATTATAGACGAGACCATTGGGCGTCACGGCCGCCTTGTTCCACACATAATAGGGAATCGCGGGTTCAAAGTAATTATTTTCCACAGTCGGTTCCCACTTGTATCGCCCTTCCTTTTCCAACATGGTGCAGTAGGTGATTTCGTTGGAGATGGAGGAGCTTCGGATCTCAAAAGGAACGAGTTCATGGCACAGATAGGGCGGAGCAAGAGAGGGCACGCGTTCCTGTTTCATGTCGATGAGGTGGCTAGGCGCAAGGTTAATGTAGACCGTCGCAGGAACTGTATTGCGCTTGTCATAGGTGCGATACTCTGTGCGATGAAGATGGAGCGACTGGATGGAATAGGCGGGGTTAGACAGAGCAAATCGGTTGCGAAGCATGTGTCCCGCAAAGGCATTATCGCATCCAGGTTGGCCGAGACAAAAGGCAAGGGGTGTTAGATCCCATTCGCGGTCCTTGATGGAATCGGAAAGGAAGATCCAACTGTCTTGGGAGTCGGCACGGGGGCCAAAGATCTTCGGCTCTTCGCCGACGTCCCAGCGAAGGAGGCCAAGCATGCGGTTGGCCAATTGGATCCGCCAGAGTTCCTGGAGCGTCTCATTCCAATAGATATCTGCGTTACACAAGATCGCAAACACACGGGGTGGGACTTTGTCATAGACATATTGAATGAAATCCGCATACGTCAGGCGCGATCCGATGACAACCTGATGAATCTTTTCATGGCCTGGAACATCATACCATTTGTTGGCGTCATTCGATTCATCCTTTTCATTTAGCAACACAATACGGGAAATCAATGGATTCGCACAATTCTGTCGAAGACACTCACGGATCTCTTTCGCACGCTTCTTGTGGGAAGGACGATAATACTGAGTGAACATCCATACCTCTTCAGGGATCGCAGTAGGATCTACCTTAATCGATACGAGCGCCTCACGTCGCGCCAACGGCACCGTCTCTACGCCGACAAGGCGATGGTAGCGTCCGAGGAGGGCCATGATGCAGATGGCGTCTATCACATCGTCTGTAGTTACTCCCTCTGCTGCACCTTGTGCTGCGTCTTGTGCTGCGCTTTTCCAAGGCGACAACAGAAAAGGATAGGAATCATACATGGCCTCCAAACACATCACATTATCGAAATTGTCTGCCCAAAAGGCCTGCGACTTCAGTCGCAAGAGACGCTGGGGAAGAAGGATCATCGTAACCGACGAGGAAAGGGCGTAGAGTTCCTCGATCCATCCAAGAGTCTCTTCCAACAAGATGACCCCGACGATTCGAGCAGACGTCGACCATCGCTGATAGGCCTCCAGAGACGTCACGACACCATCCCATACGGACCAAGGAAGCTCAGGATCCTGATGGTCGAGCCATACAAGAGTTCGCTGATTACGAACCGTCGGCGTGTTGAGGTTCAACAAGCGTGGCTGAGAGGACGTCATTACAGACAACGGTTCACAATTACTTTAGATTGCCTGTGTAGAATGAGTCAGTGTCGAAGCAGTGTGGAAGAACGAAGTGGATGTCCGCTCCCTCCTTACAATGCCCAGAATTTCACAAGCTCCAGCCCATCCGTATATAACATACTACAAGTGGCTGCCAAAACACAGCCCTCCTACCCATTGCCACCAGGAGCAGATGCGCGTCAAGTGGCGCTCCAAACACAAAATATCTCTTATTTTAATACATTGAACCAAAAAGTGCAAGCGGCAAAGACCGCAAATCTGTCGGGTGCATCGTATCCAACCTTTCGCTCAGAATCCGAACGTCTCATGTATCTCCAAGGTCAAACAGCAGTCGCTGCGCGGAACAAATTCACGGGCCAAAACCCATCACTTCCAGCAGGGGTTCCGTGTTCAACAATTTATGGAATCATTCATCAGTAAATTCTATCTTTCAATACATCATCTTATGTCATAAAAAATAGGATGATGTAACATCACTCATGAGATAAATTGCTCATGCGCCTCCTTAATGACCTGCGCCAAGGCATCAATGTCGTCTTTACTTACTTGGAGCACTCTTGGATACACGGGCTGATTTGCTATTTCGTGCGGATCCACGCGACTTCGCAGGGCGGAGAAGGATGGACCGGTTGGGCCCACGGTCCTGCCCAACAAGGGAAGCACGGTAGGCATCAAGACGGGATTGGCACCGCTCCCGCCAGTCATCGAAGAAGACAATGCTGTCGGTGTCGGGTTGGTAGGTTCCAAGGGGGATGCGCTCGGCAGAGGGGGCGCCCTCGGTGAGCTCAAAGGTGGAAAGGGTGGTTCCCTCGAGCCAGTAAGGGATGGTGCGGACATGCTTGACCACAGGGACGGGGTTGGGTTCAGCGGCCATAGATACGGATTCATTCTCCTGTTTTACATTTCCGTCGTATCAATTTTTATGCCCATGGACGCGGAAAAGAGGCATGCACCGCGGGCAAAGAAGGGATGGCTTGATTCCATCCGTTGTAGGTTGTGATCGACCATGGCCAAAGAGGACGAGGCAATGGGCTTACAGTATGCGCCACGCGAATAGAAAGAGACACAAGCATCACTAGCACAAGGAAGAGCACCAGACAGACAAGGCATTCAAGGACATCCATACTGCTAGGATATGACATTTTATTTTCTATACTTTCTATAGAAATGTCCGTTCATCGCAACTACGCATTGGGAAGTCGTCTTCCTCACCCCGCTGATTTTGTCATGTGCAGTTATTCCGGTCCAGATGGATATGAAGTTCCCTTTCCATGGCGCTTCAATAAACAGACGCAGGCCATTGACCTAGAGTTTGTGAACGGATTTGATGCCTCTACTGGGTTGAATGATAATCCATTGTATGTTCGCGGACATTCCCTTCGCGCCGCCCACAATGTGATGGGACTTGGCCCGAACTTTGTGGCATGGATGGAAAACAGTATGAGTGCGGATGCAGGAAGTGTCGTCATGACGGAACATCCGATCCTCTGTGATGCGAATGTGGTATGCCCCCGTCAAGATCCAAATAGTGGTGCGACTGGATCCAGCACCGAGCCGATCTCCTTTGAATCAAGCGACGGCCCGCTGGTCTCTGATTATTTGAAGACGATGATCTTTCTGAAGCCACTCGTGGTTCGTTATACGGTGGGCGGCACGGTCAACTACCGGTATTTCACCAACAATTTTGAGGGCAATACCTAAATGTGTTCTTCCCATTGCGTTTGCTCTTGCACATATCATGTGTTCTTCACCTATGAAAAAAAGACATCGTGTCTCTTTTTCATCATGTGATTCTATTACGCTTCTTAGAATTCGGCATCCAGTGAGAAGCTCATTTCCTCCTCGTTCTTTCCCACGCCCGATTTCGCATACGACGTCACGCGTTTCTCAAAGAAGTTGTCCTTGCCCTCCAGCGAGATGCGCTCCATGAAATCAAACGGGTTCGCAACAGAATAGATCTTTCCATATCCCAGCTGGCTGGACAGACGATCCGCAGTGAACTTAATATACTGGATCATGAGCGTCGAGTTCATACCGATCATGCTGCACGGGATGGACTCCGTGATGAACTGCTTTTCAATCTCCACGGCCTCCCGAATGATCTTGTGAACCTGCGCCTTGGTCAGTTTGCGCTCCAGCTCCTCATAGAGGGAGACCGCAAACTGGACGTGAAGGCCCTCATCGCGCGCAATGAATTCGTTGGACGTTGTCAGACCAGGCATCACACCGCGCTCTTTCAACCAGTAGATCGCGCAGAAGGAGGCGCTAAAGAAGATGCCCTCTACCACCGCAAAGGCCACAAGGCGCGTCGCAAAGTCATCGTCTTTGGATATGATCCACTTCTGTGCCCATTCAGCCTTTCCCTTCACGCACGGGATCGTCTGCGTCGCATGAAAGAGGTTCATCTTCTCCGCCTTGTCCTCGATGTAGGTATCAATGAGAAGCGAATACATCTCACTGTGAACGGCCTCGATCATCATTTGCACCGAGTAGAAATTGCGCGCCTCAGGGTATTGCACTTCAGACATAAACCGCGACGCCAGATTCTCCTGAACGATGCCATCGGATCCCGCGAAGAAGGCAAGGACATGCTTAATAAACGTGCGCTCGGATTCACTGAGTTTCACCCAGTCTTTGCGATCGCGCTCCAAGCTCACCTCCTCCACGACCCAGAAGACAGACAGGTGGTGTTTGTATTGTTGGTAGAGTTTGGGTTTCATGATGGGAAAAAGAGTGAATCGGTTTGGATTTTCCCGAAGCATCGGCTCCACAAATGCTCCGTCGGACTTATGTGGCCCATCCAGAGCGTCCATCTCCTCGATTGTGCCGTGTTTAGCGGTAAGACGTGGCGATTGAAAGACGGCTTTGATGGTAGGAGACGAAACGACCGGGTGATCCATTCCAATACTAAGGGAGGAGAAGAAAGGGGGCAAAGAGGTGGTGCGTTTGGACGCCTTGTGCTGATCTATAAATACATCATACGCAGTCTTAAGGTGGAGACTCTCACACCCCCTCTCTCATAGGGCTTAAAGGAAGGGGGGCCTAAAGAGATCTATGCGAGCGGGTGTGGGGGCCTAAAGAGATTCATGGGAGCGGGGGGTGTGTTTGTGACGCACACGCTCACAAGGCTTGCAGATCCCCCTCAGGCCTGCTTTATGCGTCTCCACGAGTGGCCTCATGACTATGCTGGAGAGCCGCCGCAAACGCCGATATTCGCTTCGTATAGGGAAACCACAAGAGCTCAGGAACGTATTTCACCCATACCGAAGAAAAAGCATCCGACGATGTTACTGGATCCAACGACGGCAAATGGTCGATCGCAATGAGATCCACGCGAGGTTTCGTAGAAATGGTGCGAACAGGGTGAAACCGCGTCGTATAGGTATCGTATAATGGGAGTGTATTGTGAGGATGGTGCGCATCACATGTTAGATCACAAATGACAGAGAGACGCATGGACTCTGTAAAGTCCATAAGCCGAAAAAAAGGCGCCACGGGTTTCTTTTTGTCCAGCCGAACCGCATGAAGAAGAATCTCATGATCTCGCACGGCCTCTACCGATGGCACGGACTTGCTTGTCCAGATCGTGGGAGTGATTCCAAATAATCTTAGCACGGCCTCACAGGCCTTCCCCACCGTTCCGTGACCAATTAAGAGCACGGAAGGGCGATGAATCTGCGTCTCCTCCATCAGGATTTGTTGATAGGTGGCCCGATGAAAAGGAGGAATGTCCTGACTCAGACCTTGGGCACCCCGTTGGGCATAATAGGCCATGAGTGCCAGATAGCACCCGATATCTCCTGATTCTCGACAGAAGGAAAGGACCCGTGCTCCTGCGCTATTTACCATATACTCATAGTCAATGAAGGTCCCCTTACGAACCGCCGCTAACCGCTGTTCGGCCCCTTGTTGCCCGTTGAGTGCATGTGCAAAGTGGGCAAGAGTCTGACCGTGAATGGCCGCCCCATCCATCTCTTTCAGGCCCGTGACATACGCCCGTGCCATTCCGATCCATGACCCCTGCTTGACCAGTGTCGCCCCTGCCTTCTCATACTCCTCATCGGAATAGCAGCGATGTGCGGCACGCTCCACAAGAAGGCGAAAGAAAGGGGCCAAGGAGGCCATATCAGAAGGCGTCAATGGGGTTCGGTATTCCATGAGTGATTTCTCAGCGCGTAACACCAACGGAGGAAGACCAAACAGATCGCGATGAAGCGTCTGAAAGGCAATACGGTTATAGTTCACCATCACGGGCGGCACAGTCCTATGAGGAGCCATCACACTTACAATGTCGCCCCCACGATAGGTTGCAAACAGCACGTTGGATAGATGGCACAGTAATTCATGAGCGGTCCGAGGTCCATTCAAGGGGCGCAACTGGAGATCCTCTAGAATCTGATTGACTTCAAGCGCGGATAACACGTGAGTGAACCCTTTTCGAACGCATCCTGTAATGATATTCCCATAACGACACGGATCAAAGACACCTCGTGGGCTACGCGATCGATGTAGAACACGAGGCGACCGTTTTGCACAATGGAGCGCATGTTCTCCGAGCAAGATCAGAAAAAACACAAGATCGGCCAGATATTCCTCGGGAAACCAATCAAAGAAACGGACTTCGATTCCATGATTCTTGAACTTATTAAAATTCACATCATAGCCAATGACGTCGTTGGTGTGATAGGGGGACGCCCCCAACCCTCTATACCATGATCCCGCAGGCACCTCACAGTGGAGCAGTTTTCCATTTACAGGGGCCTTGGTAGGAAACGTCTGAAGAGACACATAACGACTCAACGTCACGCGAAGGCTTCCGATGGAATATTGTTCTTCTTCCCCCAAAAAGGGACAGACCAATGAGAGCACATCAGGCGTCCCATAACACGCCACGAGCAAGGGCTCTACGACCTGGATCATCTCCACCCACTTCAAATGGTCCGTCGCAAACTGGGCCTTGTCCACGATGATCCCATCCTCCAGCCGCGTGGGGAGCGTCAGATTCACGTGATAAGTGCCGTTGTTACAGAGCGCCATATTTCGCTGATAGGTGCTTTGGAACGCCACAATCCCATAGTTATGATCGGGAAACCGGAGCGGACCTAAAGAGGGCGCCAGTCGCGGACCGACGGCGGCAAGCCAGCTATGTTTCAGGTCAATGAGCTCCTGAACGCAATGATCGACGGTGGTCTGGTAAAACTGCTGGGTAATGAACTCAATGGAGTCGCCGTCAAACACTACAGCCTTGTCATATGTCTGTTGGTAGAATGATACATCTCGTAACAGCTGGTCATGAAGGGATTCCGTAAAGGCACTGTTTGGCGTTCCTACTCCGTCGTAGAGCGTTCGGTGTTCTCCACGGTGATCGGTTCGCTGAAAGGTATGTGAGTTGATATAAATGGGATAGGTCAACGAGTCTAGGGTGGCTAGTTCGGCCATGGATTTCTGAAACGGCTCCGCCTTGAAATTTAGAAAGTAGTCGACACTGTATCGCTCTCGTTTGTGGCGAAGGCGGCGAAAGGCGGCAGCATCACGCAACTCGGTGCGCATAAGATAGGTTTCATTTTCAATGCCGATGCCCCAAAAGAGTGTGGAAGTGGATGAATAGGAGGACATGTATTTAATGTGTTTCTCATCGATGATGTCGGTGAAGAGGGGAACCGAAGGAACGGAAGGAACCGAAGGAACGGAAGGAACCGAAGGAACCGAAGGAACCGAAGGAACCGAAGGAACCGAAGGAACCGAAGGAACCGAAGGAACCGAAGGAACAGCCAAACGGGTAGGACGATACTCTTTTTCAAAAAGAGGGTTTTCATAAACATGGGTAGGGAAGACAGGAAGGGCTACAGGTTCCGTTACAAATGGTTCGGGAACACATATCGTATGAACGGTACAACAATTCCCCATGGCATCTAATCAAGAGAAGGGAGTATCCGCCGATAAAATATCCTTTCTAGTAGAACCATGACTTCCATTCTTCGTCGTTCCTCTGCATTCAGCGCGCACGAGAAGCCTGTGGCGGGAGACATCAAAATGTCCTTTGTCGGAAATGACCATCTAGGCTGGTTGAAATGCGACGGCCGATCGTTTCTGAAGACGGAGCATCCACTTCTGTATAACGTCATCGGAACCCAGTTCGGTGGATCAAGCACGACGTTCAATCTTCCAAATCCGGCAGGTGGCGTTCTGGGTGTCGTCGGTCAGCGTACGGGCGCTGTTAGCACGACGCTTCACGGACCCGGCTCGGAGGTCGGTGAGGAGACTCACACCCTGATTGTGGATGAGATGCCCGCTCACACGCATACGGGCACGACGGATGCTGCAGGATTTGCCACAACATCTGTTAACGTTCATAACCTTACGACACAAATTGATGTAGCCGATAATGGCGGTGCAGGTCACGTCCATACTTTTACAACCGCATCCACTGGTGGCAGCGACCCGCACAACAACATGCAGCCGACCCTCTTCATCGGCAACGTGTTTATCTTTTCGGGCGTCCTTGCGGCCGGCTCCTACCCAGGCACCGTCGGCCTGAACCCGCCGCTGATCTAAAAAATAAGGGTCATGATCATAAATCACTCAGGCTCCTTCGGATCACTCAGGCTCCTTCGGATCACTCAGGCTCCTTCGGATCACTCACCAGGTTCCTTTGTCACGTTCACCCCCTGCACACGGCGAGACACTTCTGCGATCACATCACGAGTTGTCTCTTCTTTCGGCGCTTCGGCATCAGGATTATTCTTTTTCTCCATCACAGGCGCATACCGAACCGTCTGGTAAAACGCCGCCACCTTCGGATGAATCCGAAACGCCGTCGGATCAAAGTCGTGAACATAGAGCGCCTCCAAGGAGCGGCAACGGGACAGCGATACATAGCACTGGCCAAACTCAAAGTTAGAAGAGCCAATGTCCACTAGCGCCGACTCCAACGACGACCCCTGCGCCTTATGAGACGTGCATGCCCAGGCAAGGCGCAACGGAATCTGAGACCGAGAGACAAACTCATAGTCTTCCACTGGCCAATGGTGATGCCCCACGACTTTCCGAGCGCCATTCATAAACTCCACTTCGGGAAGACCCGTCGCCCCACAGAATCCCACGACTATGCCACGAGAGCCATTCACCAGCCCCGCAGCGGGATCGGTATTCGCAATGAGCATCACTTGTGCGTCCACGATCAAGAGAAGATCCACCGCATAGGCCGCATCGCCATCCATGTGCAAGAGAGATCGCTGAAACCCCTCGTCCGTCTCCACAAATCCTTTCGGCGTTTTCCCATCATACACGAGCCGTGCACGATACAATGCACGGCGCCCTTTCAGCGCTTTTAGATTCGTTTCGTTAATGAGCTCCACCTCGGCACGACGAGGAAACAACAGCGTCGGACGAATTGCATTCATTTTCCAGTCGAGTCCCATGCGGGACTGAAGAATCGCACAGGAGGAAGGAGATAGTGTGCCCATGCGCGCCTCTTTCAGCACTTCCTGAAACACCAGGTCACGCTGGCGGTGAATATGGGTCAGTTCCACGGAGTGAAGGATCCCGCGTTTCCAGACGTCGGCCTCAAAGGCAAATCGGGTAGGATCGGGCCCGCGATTCACAGGCGGCAATTGGCAGAAGTCGCCAACAAGAAGCACTTGGATGCCGCCAAAGGGACGACGATTTCCACGGATCTTCTGACCGAGTTCGTCCAGTTTGTCCAACAGTTCGGCGGTCATCATAGAGATTTCATCGATGACCAAGAGGTCGGTCAGCAACCAATGTCTCAGCACTTTTCGGTTTCTGCGGATTTTGGTATGGAGTTCCGTGACGGTTCCTTTTCCAATCCCAATGCCGGCCCAGGAGTAAATGGTTTTGGCCTTGTGGCCAAGGAGAAGGGAGGCACATCCCGTCAAGGCGCACAGTTGGACACGTGGAAATGGGTAGTCAGGATTTGTAACGAGTTCCTGTTGTCGTTTCATTCCTGGATAGGTCGTATCCACGAAAGAAAGGAGAAAACTTTTACCGACGCCTCCTCCACCTGTGAGGAAGACATTGTGCCCTTGGAGGAGATACTGGAGAACGGAGGATTGCTCTTCGGTAAGCCCCTGTGTAAAAGACGGATCGTGTGCCATGATGTAACTTCCCATGGTCACTACGCACGGATCAATTTTATATCGCAGAGTAATCAGTCAGTCGATTGATCTGTGCCACCCGAGCAGGATCGTTCATCATCATCTGAACCGTATTTCGATAGGCATCCACGAACTGGTAGAGATCATCCTCTACATGGGAAAAGGAGGCGACAAAGGTCCCACCGTCCGTATGGGGAACGGAGATGATCATGGCGTCTCCATTAGGAATCATGTTGCCCTCCTCTTCGCCCTCCTCTTCTCCAGGTTCCTCTCCCCGTTCCTCTCGAACATGGGCCATGTAGAGACGAAAGGCCCGTTCATGATGAGGTCGTGCCAGGGTCCAATGTTGCCCCGATCGCCGAAGATAACACTTCATTTATCTACTTCTATCCTATGTCGCACCGCTTTATGTATAGGAAAGCTGAGTCTGAGACAAGAGTTGTAGAATGCGTCGTCCGAACGTCGTGGCACCCACCTGATCCTCCAGCGCATCCTTATGAAGACGTGCAAGGGCCACTTTAAAATCGCATGTCTCTCCTGAGATCGTAATCTGAATAGAAGGCTCCATGTCAATGATATGTTCTATCTGATCTGTGCGCGCCATGAGTGTTTCGTGAAGAGACCGAATACGTTCGGTCTCCTCGCGGTATACTGTGATCTCCTCCATCTACTACTATATGGCACTCTGAGTTTAAGCCCCACGCACAGACGGTGATGCATGAAACGCAAGAAGACTGATGGGAGTGTGATAGGATACTGTGCAGACACTAGGTGCTCCTTCGGCACCTTCGGCACCTTTGGAGCCTTCGGCACCTTTGGAGCCTTCGGCACC
>JACCDP010980010.1_pt1 | contig 36797 bp, 26 predicted proteins | sample 7445841 | NCBI WGS metagenome assembly JACCDP01 (sample SAMN15323441, study PRJNA562643) | freshwater metagenome | isolation source: river surface water | place: USA:Blue River Watershed | collected 2017-08-17 | reverse complement strand
TTTGAAATATCGCCAACGACGATTACTGCCATCAACTCAGGCCTGTACCATTCCTGGTAAAAACGCCTGATGGCATCTGGATGAAAGGTTTTGATGATACTGTCTACGCCAATAGGGAGGCGCTGCGCATATTTGGAACCTTTGAACAGCTCAGGATAGATTTTCTTGAACATCCGTTCTTCTCCACTTTTGCCCATGCGGCTCTCTTCAAGGATGATGGCGCGCTCGCTGTTGATGTCTTCATCGAGGTAGGTCACCTGATGGGCCCAATCCTCCAGGATCTGGAATCCTTTTTCTAGATTGCTTGGCTGGTCAGTTGGAATCGGAAGAATGTATACAGTTTCATCAAAACTCGTATAGGCATTCAAATCATTGCCAAATTCAACACCGATGCTTTGTAGGTAAGAGACAATGTCATTTTTTTTGAAATTTTTGGTGCCGTTAAATGCCATGTGCTCAGCCATGTGCGCCAAACCCTGTTGATCATCATCCTCCATGATGGAGCCTGTCTTGATGACCAGGCGCAATTCCACTTTTTTCTCTGGCTTTTTATTTTCCCTGATATAATAAGTTAGGCCATTGTCTAGCTTTCCCTTGGTAACACTCGCATCAAATGGAAGTTTTGATGCAGGATCGACCTGGGCGCAAATTGAAAGAGAAAGAAAAAATGCAAAGAAAAGGCTAACCGAAAATGAAATATTTCTCATGGATTAAAATTGATGTTGCAAATATAGGGATCAAAATCAGCATGTTATGAATCCTGTTTGATACGCTCTACAGGGCCAAGTTCAAATCCGAAAAAGTTCAGTACCTGATTGACCTTGTCCATTCTCAGTGTCTTTTTACCTTGCTCCAACTCCCTGATAAAACGCAGGCCTACATGAACACGCATCGCCAATTCAGTTTGGGAAAGCTTTAATTGTTTTCGTTTTTCTTTTACAAATTTACTCGTGTTCATGGTATACCTTTTCGGGTACAATTTTTATGCGCTTGTTTTTTTATACCCCTTCAGGTATAAATATTTTTCAGGTTTTGCAGTACTATTTTGATGAGAAATTAAATTATGCAGCTAGGCCATTCTTTTAGCATTTACCACATAACAATTCGGCGTAATGTCACGTTACCTTTGCGTGTTCGTTGATGTATTAAGATCATGGACAAAAACAAGATTCATCATTTTTTAAAATTTAATTTTTTACGAAGACAGCATTAATTGATTATTTAGCCATTAGTTTTATTTCCAATCCCTCCTAAAAAAAGAAACATGAAAACACTTACAAGATTTGTGCTGATGATTGTGGCCCTGGTTGGGCTTTCAAACACTGCTTCATTTGCTACCAATTATTATGTAGACCCTTCATCCCCCTCAACAACAGCGAACGGGTCATTGGCCTATCCCTGGAAAACCATTGCCCAGGTGAACAGCGGTACTAGCTTGTTGAATCCGGGTGACAGTGTTTTCTTCAAAAGAGGTCAATCTTATTCAGGCAGGTTGACCATTTCAAGATCTGGATCAGCTACTGCTCCTATTGTATATACGAACTATGGAACGGGAAACCTACCGGAATTCAACAATGCCATCACTGACATCATCAACATCTACAACAAGCAGTATATTGTCATCAATGGTATCAAAATTGTTGACAATTCCATCAGTACGACTGATCATACCGTACAGGCCAAAATCAGTTATGCCATCAACATTGAAAACTCGCCCAACTGTACCATCAGCAACTGCGACATCTCACTTGTTGGTGTCGGTATAGCGGTGCTGGCAGGGTCTGACAATACCACCATCACTGGAAACTTTATGCACAACATGCGGATGGTGAGGAATACACCTACATCAGTGAACCCTGATGACGACTATGGCGCAAATCCCATGGTGATCGGCAGCTCAAACAACACTATTTCCAACAACCGGTTTGAAGAGTGTTGGGCATTGAGCTATGACTATGGATATGATGGCGGTGCAGTCGAATTGTTTGGCGGAACCATGAACAACAACAAAGTCATGAACAATACCGCGATCAATTGCAATGGCTTCATGGAAATAGGAAGCAGTTCAAATGGTACCGCTCAAAACAATATTGTAGCCTATAACAAGATCATCAACTGCGGCATCATTGGGGTATACCAGAATGGGTCTACTTTTTCGGTGACAGTCAACAACCTTCAGTACTATAACAATACAGTTGTTGAAACAGTCAAGCAATATTCCCAACCTGGTGTGATGTTTTGGATGGCCGGTACAGGAGCTGCGGGAATGGTTGTGGTGAAGAACAATATTTTCTGGTTGTCTTCAGGAACAAATTTTGCCAGCAGCAAGTTCAACAGTGGTCAAATGGTTCATTCAAACAACATATTCCGCATGGCTTCTGGCTCATTGGGTATCACATTGAACAGCAGCGAATTGTTGAGCACCAATGCAAGCTTGTTTACAAGCGTCGCTGGAGCACCCGCTGATTGGAACTATGCGCTACCGAGCACATCCGCAGCCATTAACTTTGGTACAAACGTAGGATTGAACAAAGATTTTGTAGGAAATGCAATCAGTGGAAATCCTGACGCAGGTATGCTGGAGTATACTGCAGCAGTGGTTCAAACGGTGGCATCTACTCCATTGGATGCTTTGGCATCTGTTGGGTCCATCAATTGTAACTCTGGAACTACAACTGTTGTGGTATCTGCAACAGGTGGAACTTCTCCCTATACCGGAACGGGTAGCTTTATCATTGCTGCAGGAAATTACAAATATGTTGTAACCGATGCCAATGGTTTGAAAGATTCCGTAACTATTGCTGTAGCCGAGCCAACAGCGATCGCTGCCTCACTCACATCAGGCACCATCACAAGCTCAGGTGGAAGCACCAGCATCACTGTCAGTGCATCCGGTGGCACATCATCCTATACATACAATATCAACAACGGATCATATCAAACTTCAAATGTTTTTTCAAATGTATTGGCGGGAACATATACAGTAAACACAAAAGACAGCAAAGGATGCACTCTTGGAAAATCAATTACTGTAGCTGCATACCAAGAACCGGTAGTGACAACAAGTGTCAAGTTTACTGCAAGTGTATACCCCAATCCTACGACCAATTATTTTAAAGTGAGCATTTATCGCTATCATAATAACTATCCCGTTTACATCAGTGTTTTCAATGCAAGTGGAAACCTCGTGTACAGTGTGAAAGGAGATGCTTATACTACCTATTCTTTCGGCAACAGTTTCCTCTCAGGCACTTATTATGTAAAAGTTACCATAGGCGGTACTACGAAAAGTTTTACAGTTGTGAAGCTCTGATCTTAACCCTAGTAGCATTTTCATGAAGAGGCCGGTTTTCTAACCGGCCTTTATTTTTAATAGGCTTGCTTGTCTCCCACGAATACCTTAAAAACAGTGAGAAACATAATCCTCAAGTCCAACCAAATACTCCAATGCTCGAGATACCACAAATCACTGGCCACACGCTGTTGAATTTGGAGCGGATTGGAAATTTCACCCCTCAGTCCATTGACCTGTGCCCAACCCGTGATGCCAGGCTTCAGCATTTGCCTGATCATATAATGATCAACAATTTTGGCATATTCAGAAGTATGCTTGAGCATGTGTGGCCTTGGACCCACCAAACTCATCTCACCACGAAAGACGTTGAAGAACTGAGGGAATTCATCAATGCTTGTTTTGCGCAGGAAGGCTCCCAATCGGGTCACCCTGCTATCGTTCTTGGTGGCTTGCTTTGAATCTGATTCATTGTTCACCCTCATGGTCCTGAACTTATAACAATAGAAAGGATTGTCTGTGAGCCCTGTTCTCAATTGCACAAAGAAAACAGGCCCTCGTGAATCAAAAAGAATAAGTACTGCTACTAGCGGCATCAACCAGGATAAAATGAATATGATGACCATGCCACTGATGAACACATCAAATATTCTTTTTTTCATCCTGTTGCCTACATCCTCAAGGGGATCAGCCCTCATGGACAATACCGGCAGATCCTTGATAAAATCAACCACTACAGCATTGTTTACATGACTGGAAAGATTTGGAACAACTTTAAAACGAAGACATTGATCTTCAGCATCCCTGATCAACCGATAGATGACCTTATTTTGTTCTGGCGTGATGGTGGAAAATATTTCATGTACATTCAATTGTTTGGCAACACTCACTGCATTGTTTATGTTAGCGTATACGGGATAGGTTGTCAACTCTGTCATGTTTTCCTCATTTTCCACAAAGCCCATCAGTTGTGTATTCAAGCCATCCTCTTCCAGGTATTTTGCCAATTTTTTTGCAGTATCATTAAAGCCAAGGATAAGCACCCTGTTAACCATGTCATGCTGCAGAGAAAGGTATTTTTTGATTCCCAAATAAAAAAAACGGTTGAAGGAAATTCCCAAAAGCGAAAAAAATGAAAAATAGATCAACTGATCCAACATGTTGTACAGTAGTGAGGCATATATAAGAATACTTGCAATGAGTAGCAGCCAAAAAGAATAGACCTGTGCGGTCTTTTGAGAAAATAGATCAATTGCGTTGATTACTTTTTCATCATAAAGACCAACTGCTAAAGTGATGGTTATCCAAAGGAGATTGGCAAAAAAAGCAAATGAAAAAAAATAATTATTTGTCTCATTCAACTCGGCTGTTGAAAAATAAAGATGTACAATCAACCATGAGAGACTGATCGCCATGAGATCCATTAGGACCAATACTGTTTTAAGCGATTTTTTGAATTCAGTGTTCATGGGATTGGTTTTTCATCAATTTTCAGTGCAGAACAGTTGACGGCATCGTCATTGGATAGTGCTGCATCAATACAGCTACAATACGCTCTGAAGTCTTGCCATCCCAGAGGTCAGGAATTGTTCCGGTTTTCCAATTTCCTATAATCATTTTATGGATAAGTTTAGAAAGCAAGAAAAGATCATCTCCTACCAACTCATTGGTGCCATCCAAAACGGTCTCAGGTCGCTCTGTTGAATTGCGCATGGTAATGCAAGGGATATTCAATACTGTTGCTTCTTCGGTAATTCCACCTGAATCCGTAATAATCCCTTTTGCATTTTTTATCAAGTAAATGAACTCAAGATATGGCTGGGGTTCCAGCAATAACAATGCATTGGAGTTGAATTTGAGTGTATCCAACACTTTTCTGGTACGCGGATGAACAGGAAATACTACAGGAAGGCCTGATCTGCTGGAGATAATTGCTGAAAGAATGCTTTGCAGCTTTACAGGATCATCAACATTGGATGGCCTGTGAAGCGTCAACAAAAGATAGGCCCCTTTCTCCATTGATGAAATACCAACATCCAATGGTGATTTTATCTTGTCTATGTTTTCAAGCAAAGTGTCAATCATGGTATTGCCTACAAAATGAATTTTTGATGGGGGTATTCCGATTGATTTTAAATTATCAGAAGCATGCTGGGAAGTGGTAAAAAAATGGTCACAAATAGAATCGGTCAATATCCTGTTGACCTCTTCAGGCATCTGCATATCACCAGAGCGAATGCCCGCTTCAACGTGCACTACGTCAATTTGCATCTTTTTTGCAACAATCGTACAGGCCATGGAAGAAGTAACATCGCCGACAACCAGTACAAGATCAGGTTTGTGCGAAAACAATTCAGCTTCAAAACCGATCATGATGGCGGCAGTCTGTTGCGCTTGCGATCCGCCTCCTGCACCAAGATTAGTGTCAGGTTCAGGAATATCAAGTTGCTTAAATATTTCACCGCTCATCCGTGCATCAAAATGCTGCCCCGTATGAACTATGCGGTAATGGATATTTTTACCTTGCGCCTGGCTTTTATCAATGGCTTTGATGATGGGAGCAATTTTCATAAAATTGGGCCTTGCCCCAGCTACGATGGTGATCAACATAATATGGAATTTTAAACTAGACGACTAGGCTGTTTTATAATGGTATTTCTTATCGTAATGATTGATCAAGGAAACAGTCTGACGAATATTTTCTTTTGAAGAGGCTCCAAAAAGGATTGATGATACATTTGGAAGGGAGCACACATATTCCAAAGCTTTTTCAGGAGATGTAGCACCACCGGAAAAAACCTGCATGGCGATGGCCCTTACCCTTCCTGATTTCAAGGTCTGCTCATAGAGGCCTATACCCCCAGACATCCTAAAACCCTCGTAATTGATGGAAGAACATACAATGGGTCGGTAGATACCCTGGCCGGCAAGTGCATCAACAAGCTTGGGCATGTTCATGGTGATGTAACCAGGTTCAGCATTGTACTTCTTCCGTATATACTCATCAAATGCTTTGAGCAAATCCATCATCCCTAACCCGAGCAACAAATCTGTGATCACATTCTGGAGAAAAATGACTGGGGTTTGAATACCTCTGAACATTTTCAATTCTGCATCAATCATCAATTCCATCATTTTTACATGGTCTTTTGAAACCAAGGCATAGCCGCCTTTGAAAAGTGACCCGATGAAATTACCAGGAACATATTGCTTGATTGTACCCATTATTCCCAATTCAGTCACAGCGTTGGCATATTTATGGGCATAGGGAAGACAGGGATAAATTTCAAAATCATCATATTTTTCTGAGTCATTCCTGATCAAATTGGCAATATTGAGCATCCTGTCATGGGTTGTACACATGAAAGTGTTGCAACCTTCTTCGATGGCATGATCAATGGTATGCAGAATGGATGCATCATCCTTGAACCTCATCGACTGTTGTCTGGCCTTTTCATCAGAAACATGATTAACCCCAAAAAATTGATTATCCCCGAATAATATCCTGTTCATTGTCAGTTGATTTTATGGTTCTTAATTTGTTGAATGACTTTATCTGTTTGGAGTGCAGATTCGAAAGTGTTGATATTGTTGGCTTCTTTGCCTTCCAGTACATTGATGAAGTGATCAATCTGCAAGGAATATTCTTCACCTCGGAGGTAAAAGTCAACATGGGGAGACAACTCATTGATGTGTTTTACATTCCAACCTTTTGTATAATTTCCTAAGGGCTGTTCTTCCCTGAAATAAACTTTAAGTTCTGTGGAGTCTACAGTCAATTTTCCTTTTGAACCCAAAATTGTGATGGACGTAGACATTTTCCTGAATGTGTCATCACTCCAATTGACATTAATGGTGCCATGAATGCCGTTCTTTGTTTCCAACAAACAGGAAACAGCATCTTCAACGGAAGCGGAGTAGAATGACATCAAGTCCGCCCCATGTACAGCGGTTATGGGTGCAATCAGGTAATTGATCAGGTCAATAAGATGGGCGGCATAATCCATCAAACAACCGCCGCCTTCTTCAGGTTTTGAACGCCAGGTCTGCTCTTTTGTTTTGGTTACAACTGGGCCATTCATGTTGCCAGAAAACAATTGCAATTTTCCGAGGCTTCCAGCGTCAATGATTCTTTTGGCCTCCATGAAGGTTCCAATAAATTTATTGTGGTATCCAACTTGATTGAAAAGATTCTTCTGTCGAGAAGATTCCAATAATTTTTGCCCGTTTTCCGCATTCAGGCTGAATGGTTTTTCCACAAATACATTGATGTTTCGATCCAGGAGCTTTTGAACAATGGGTTCATGGTATTTGGTAGGAACAGAAACAAATACTGCATCAGGTTTTTTTTCATTGATCATCTCCAGGTAATCGGAATAGACATCAAACGAAGTATGTCTTTTCAAAACATCTGTTACAATAGTTGAGGTGTCAGCCACGCCGATTACCTCTACGTCAGGATGAGCACCCAAAATGGCTAGGTGTGAAATCCCCATTTTGCCAGCGCCAATTAATCCGATTTTTTTCATACAGTTACTTTTTGTTGGTGTTGATGATGGTATTGTACAGCATATCATAAGCCAATTTTCCTTTGGACATTAGGCTGTTCTTTTGATTTGACAGAGGCAATTGCTGCGCGAGGGAGACGACGTCTTTTGCAGTTACGGTAGTCGCATGGCGCATGAGTTCATTTTCGATCAGCAATTTGTCAACCTCAAGCAGTTCACCCTGGTAGACAGATATGGTGGGTATACCAATCATGGCCAGTTCTCTTGTCATGGAACCTCCTGCTCCGATAAACAAATCACAATCATTGGCAATTTGCTCAAATGAAATTGGCTTCTCTGCAACTGAAATATTGTTGAATGAGTTGCTTAAATAATGATTGGCCTGATTTTGTGATCTGGGCAAAATAAAAATGTTGAATCGAGAGGACAGCTGATTGATGAGTCCGTCCATGAAATTTAGTTTTCCATTGTAGTATTGAGCTGTTGATGGTTCTGGACGGATATATAATTTTAAGCGGGCTGGTTGGGTTGAAATCTCCTTTGGTTTATTGGACTTGGACATTCTCCAGAGATAAATGCCTTCCTTAACACCGGGATAATAACTGATTTTTCTGCTGATTACCCGAGATTTTGAAAGTGCATTTAAATTGAACCGTTCCGGCAACAAGATTTTGGTAGCAAAAAAGAAACTGGGTAGGTTGCCCAATGCATGTTCATTGTCGTTGGTATAAATGGAGGGAACTCCCAGGAGTTTCGCTGCCAAGGGTGAATGGAAAGAACTTTGGGAGACAGCAAGATCAATCTTTTTATCTTTCAAATATTGCCAGAGTTGAACGACCCTGATTGGGTAACCCAAGAGTTTACCGAAGATACTTTTACCATAATGCTTCCCGACAACCTGATGAGGCATCCCCTTTTGATCCAACAATTCAATGGTATTGGCCAGGGGTCTTGAAGTAATGAAAATGGCATGCCCATCCTGCTCCAATTGAGAGATCAATGCGTAAAACATATTGATATGAGGTGAATTGGAAATATCAAACCATATGTTCATGATCAAGAATTAAATCGTGAAGAAATCACTAAGCCGGAGTTGAGGCAATAAGAGATGTATTGATAACATACCGATGTTTGGCATTTTCGGCTTTCAGGAATGGGACATTGATCGCTAATGCATATTCATCAAAGTCCAGATTGCTTTTAATCACCTCCATATAGTGTGTGAACATCTCATCAGGAAGCTTATTGCTGTCCAATTGAAGATAGACGGTGATGCTATGAGCATTGAACTGTACCTGGAATTGCTCTATGTGTTTATTGTCGCGAAAAAGAATAGTAAAAAATGCCGAATGCATGACTTTGTGTCGTTTGTCAATAACTAAATCACAGGTCCGTCCCAGAAAATTCTCTATGATAGGATAACCCCTTTTACAGGGACAGGAAACATGTTCAACAACCCCAAATTTATCTCCAGTGAAATACCTGATCATGGGGAAGGCCTTGTTGACCAGATTTGTTGCCAATACATTACCATCAATGTCAAACTCAATTTTAGTTGCTGTATTGATATAATGGAGATTTCCAAAATCACATTCAAAAGCAGAGATTCCGGCCTCATTGCATCCATATTGGTTATGCACTTTCACATCAAAAGCTTGCGCAATATTGTCTCTGTGTTTGTCGGTCAGAATTTCAGCTGTTGTTACAATTCCCTTTAAAGCTGGAAAACGGTATACGCGATGGCTTTTCAGTATGTATTCAGCCAGGCGATTGATTGCAGTAGCATACCCATACATTATTTTAACCTTGGATTCTTTAATACTTTTCAAGTAGCCTTCAATATCAGTATCGTTCAGGTGGTAGGCTGAATAATTGGTGACATTCATCAACTGATGAAATAACTTGTGCTTGAAATCATTTTTTCCCAAAGAGGTGCCGGCAACAAAAGCAACTTTGTCGCCCAATTGATATCCCAAGGCTTTCCAAGACAAGAGTATTCCTGCCCACATGAATGATTGTGCTTCGTTTGTTGTATAATAAACGAGTGGGTCTCCAGTTGAACCTCCGGTGCCTTTGGTAAATGTTTTTTTGGCGAAGCTTTTGGAAAAGAAAGCTGCAGTATTTTTCCGGATAATATCCTTTGTCAGAATAGATGACCAAACAGCGGGGCCCAGATTTGTATAATATGGGGTATCAGGTACTATTTTTTCAATAAACTGTTCATGATTGGATGCAGACAAATCAGCAAGTGTATTGTGGTCCAAATACTGTTCTTCGCTCAGTTTATTGAGCGTAGCAACAATATTGGTCCCCCTCAATTTGTCAATAATCCAAAAGCGGGCTTGACCAAGCATATTCATACAAGATTATTTTAAGGATGAAAGGGTTAAATCAATCAGTAGTCAGCAGTTCTTTGTAAATCGTATTCAACTGAGCAACAATGGCATTCGCATGAAATTTTTTGGCATCTTCAAAAGAGTTGATACCATAGCGGGAAATGATTGCTGGATCACTGTATATCTGTTCAATGACAGGATCAAGTTGATTGATCTTTCCAGGTTCAATCAACCATCCATTGTGTTGTGGTTGAACAACTGAAGGAATTCCTCCGACAGCAGTAGAAATGATTGGCTTCCCTGCAGACATTGCCTCAAGAATTGCCATAGGCAATCCTTCAAAATGAGATGGCAAGATGAAGATGTCAGATTCAGCAAACAATTCATCTTTTTTCACTCCATTGACCCATCCTGCATAGATTATCTTGCGAACATCAGTTTCACTGTTGATGAGTGATAAAAGTCTATCCGTTTCACCCTCTCCACAAATGGTCAACTTGATTTTATGCTGCAAGTAAAACGGATTGTGATGAAGATAATTGACCAACTCAAATATGCCTTTGTTGTCTGTGATGGTTCCCAGGAATAACAATGAAATGGTATCAAAAGAATCACGATAAGGTTGAAAAGAATAGCTTCTTACTGGATTCAGCACCACGGAGAGGTTAGTCAAATCCAACTCTTTTCGAAAAGTATTGCTCCATTCAGTTGTCAAACAAATGACACGATCGCAAGAGCGAAGAATTGATCTAACCAACAAGGTCATCAAGCGAGATGATTGATAAAATTGGTGAAACAAACCACCGTGAATGTGCATGATGGTTTTTTTTCCTAACGTATTTGCCAAAACAGCAACCATTGATTTTCTCAAGAAACTGCCCCTAGAAGCACAATGAATGTGAAGTATTTTTATCTTATCATCTGTTATCAACAATTTTAAAATGCTGATCAATTGTTTGAGAAAATAATATTGCTTGTTTGTTTTTGCATCAGATGGATAGGTAGAAATCATGTTGAATTCGTCCATTTCACCTTTGTAAGTTTCAAGTACTGCACCAACACCGCCCTTTTCGTTTTGGGGGCCTATATATAAAACATGGTTGAATTTCAAAATGAAATATTGTGGAGAAAATAGGTGAGATGAAAAGGTTGGTCAAAAGAATAATGGCTAACTGTCTTTACTGAATCATTGGCTGTGACAATAAATTGACATATTTATCCAGCATGGTAGGAAGAGAAAAACGTTTTTCTACATACTGCCTTATGAATCGACCATTTAGGTTATTCTTCAAAGCATTCATCCATGCTTTTGCAATTGAGGCGGGATCTAAAGGATCAGCAAGTGTGCCGTTCCAATCTTCAACAATCATTTCACGGGCACCACCAACATCTGTCAGTGCACAAGGCAATCCAAAAGCCATTGCTTCAAGAGCTGCAATCGAGAATGTTTCACTCTCTGAGGTAAGGGTAAAAATATCCGCGATATAATAAAATGGTCGCACATCAGACTGGTTACCAGCAAAATGCACATATGCATCCAATTGCAAATCAGAAACAAGTTGTTTGATCTTTTTTTGCAATGCTGGATTTCCTGAACCAACAATCATCAAGTGAGGCTTGATAACAGCTCTCATTTGATGAATCATAAACAATGCTTTTATCGCATCGGAATGGCGCTTTTCAGGATTGATTCTTGCAACCAACAGGATCAACTTATCGTTTTGATCAACAGAGTAAGATGCTCTGATGCTATCGCGACTCAATCCTTCATAAAGAGCAGGATTGAAAGTTTCCGTATTGATACCATTGTAAATGACAGTGTGTTCGCATTTTGGAAGATGGTATTTTTTTGTCAAATAATCCTGCTGGCGATGGCAGAGGTAAACCAAGGTGTCGTGTTTCCCAATCAAGCTGAAATAAACATAAGTTTGAAACCAATTATAAAATGAAAATGGTTTTGTAGTATGCGGAGAAAGAAATATTTGATAACGCTTGTCAAAAAGACAAGCCATTTTGGTGAGGAAATAAGAATAGGGATTAACACAAAATATTTTTTCAGCGCCATGCGATATAATCTGTTGTTTTATCCGAAAAGAAATAGACAAATCATAACGAGACTTTTTTAAAACCTTGATGATCGGAATGCCGGCAGCTATTTCACTGGCCAATGTATCATCATCACTGAGTATAATGACAATTGGATCATACTTGATGTCAAACAAATGATTTACGATGCTGATCATGAATTTTTCCGCTCCTCCCATGGGCAAACCATGAATAACAAAAGCAATTGATTTGGGATTCATCATGAAATGTAGAGTTATACTGATTAGAGTGTCTTTGTATGATCAATGTATCCATCTGTGGCATCTTCGCGGTGAAGTATCGATGCTGGGTTTCCAATAACCAAACTGTTGGATGGCACAGAAATATTAACAAAAGCATTGGGTGCAATCATCACATTATTGCCAATCCTGATATTGCCTACTATTACTGCGTTCGTCCCTATCCATACCTTATTACCAATAGTTGGAGTCCCTTTATTCTTTCCACGGTTTGTTTGTCCGATGGTCACTCCGGGAGACAGGTTGCAGTAATCGCCGATGATTGACTTTGAGTTGATGATGATTGTTCCCCAATGACCAATGTATAATCCTTTGCCTATTTGGGTAGACGGCGGTATTTGGAAACCATAAAAATGAGCGTCAAGATGTAGAAGAATTCTGTAGATGAAGCCCAAAAATGAATTTTTCTTGAATTGATGTGATTTCCTGAGGAAAAATGTAAACCTGAAACCCGGAATGAGCAAAGAAGGCAAGAACTTACCAGAAGCTGTTTCACCAGCATAGCGCAACAAATCAGCTTTGATGGTATCATTCAACACAATGATCAATTAACTGTTTCAAAGGCATGATAAACCTGCATCAATGTATTCTTGTTATGGATTGAATACGATTGGAAGTGACCCGGTAATATGGTTTTTTCCAAATCCTTATAATGATTTGATTCAATCATAGACATAATAGCCTTGGCAATAGAAATTGGATCCGCATTGGTAAGCATGCCATTTATTCCATCTGAGATGTATTCAGGGAATGCACCCAAATTGGTAGCCAAGACGGTTTTCCCCATGGCAAAAGCTGTCATTAGAACTCCACTCTGTGTGGCTTCCCGGTAAGGACAAACAATAAATTTTGAACCTTGAATCAATTGGGAGAGTTGTTCAATTGACAGATAATCTTCAAAAAACGTTATATGCTTTGGATACTGGTCAAGCAACTTTCTGTCAAGTATTAGTCCATTGGATTTGCCAGCAATGATAAAATGTTCATCAGGGAAGTTCTTTAAAACCTTGGGGATAGCCTCTAAAAGGAGATCAATTCCTTTATAGTATGATAGCTGTCCAAAAAAAAGAATATAGGGCCTGGCAGTAGAAGGCTGTTTATTGAACTTTGATATAAAGGAATACGGTTGTAAACGCAGTTGATTAATCTTTCCGTTTACATCTTTGTTGTATTTTTTAAACAATTTGGCAGAATAAGAAGAGTAGAATGATATCGACATTGCTTTCCGCTTGTAAAAGTATCGAACCATGTCCAGGAGGAATGATTCTTCACCAAGATGGGGAACAGGGTCATGAATGGTCAAAGCCAGCTGATCATTTCTCAAGTATAGTAAAGAAGAGATTGCTCGACCAGAAGCAGTATCAAAATGAACAACATCATAGTTGCGTGAACCAATCAAACGCCCCAAGAAAATTCCTCCCATGATGCTGTCAATCCCTAACATGCTTTTCCCTTTGAAAAAAATAACTTCCACAGAGGCGATATGCTCAAAAAAGGGTTTGAAAAGACCGAATTGTTCTGGAGTCAAAATATGTTCCAATTTTTCCAATCTTTTGAAATGATTTATTTCTGACAATTCGAAAACAGTACTTTTTTGAGAATCTGGTGAAACTTCAATCAACAGGTCGATATCAACGTAGTTCTTGATGGACTGAAGCGTTTCAAGACAACTGTCAAGAAAATAGGTATGTACATAGTAGAGGACCCGACGTCTCGACATAATAAATGTAATTGAGCAAATACTAATCTGCTGATAAAGCGTAACTATATGGCAATGGGTCTTCTCCTAAGAAATGTTTTTGCATAAAACAACGAAACAAGAGCAAAAATTATCCAAAAAAGAAAAAAGAAAAAAGGTGTAGAAAACAAAAGGGATAAGTAATGATAGGTCAGAAGCAGAAGCGCAGATGAAATATAAAAAAAGAGCGAATCAGAAAGTTTATTGGTTCCTGATTGCACCAAAATAACATCCTGTGAAACATGAAAAAAGAGAAATGAAATGAAAATGGCGTAATTGACTAGTGAAATATCTTTATAAAAGATAAGCCCCAAAAAACCAATGGTAAAATTCAACGCTAGACTGATAAGATTTAACCACATATCTGTTTTTTCCATCTGCATTGAAACCAAAAGATTGGCCTGGAGCAAAGCAGTAGGAAAGATGATGATTGTCCAGAACATTTGTATGCAAAAAGAAGCTGTATGAACATATTTCTCGCCAAATAAAAGTGGTATCAGCGATGATGCATAAGAGTAAATAAAAGTGAAAGCCAATAGACCATAAATTGTATAGACAAGAAAAACTTTTCTAAAAAATCTGTTTCTTTCGGCTGAATCTGCCTTCCCTTTTTCAACCAACATGGGAAATACGGAAGCAGAAACCATAACAGGGATGATTTCTGCTATTGAAAACAATTTAAATGAAATCTCATACTCTGCAATCCGTTCAAATGGGAGGATTTTGGAAACGAGCAAACTGCCCGTAGACCAGTAAACAACCGAAACGCTGCCTATGACAACAAAATAAATATTTTTTTTAAGCATGTCAACCATCTCTTTCAAGCCTAAAGATCCATTCCAAATATTCGCAACATGGATCCTATCAGGAAAGCCAAACCCAAAAAATAGGGATAGTGTAAAACAGCGGAAGATGACAAGCAAAATAATAACGGAAAATATGCTGATATCGATATACACTAAAAAACCTGCCAATACCAGTTTTATGAGGGCCTCTAACGAGGTAAGTACAAATGATCTTTTTTGTTGATACCTTGAAATATTGATTGTCTTAAAAACATAAATGATATTGTCAAAGAAGATATTGATACCCAATAACAATGAGATGTTTCTGACCAAGTCTGAACTGTACAATGCAAAAGAAAGCAGGACATTGATCAAATAGAATACAGTACCTGCAAGTAACTGAATCTTAAAAAACCGTGAAATAATTTCAGTATCATGTTCATTTTGCTTGATTTCCCTGATAAACCATTGCGACAGTCCAAGAGAGGAGAAAGACATGATCATTCCGTAAAGCGTATTGGCAATGATATAGCTGGAAAAATCAGAAGGACTGTACCTGCGTGCAATGACAATAAAAAATAAACTGAAAATAACATTCTGGGAAAGACTGGAAAAAATGGCCCAAAACGAGTTACCAATTAGCCTGCCCTTGAACAATTGAAAAATATTAGACAATTTCTTTTGTTTTACTATTTTCTAAATTCGCTCTGGTTGAAGCAATGAGCATACAGACTATCGAGATAATCAAGAGTTTGATTCTTATATCTCCAAAAGAATAAACAGTATAAAAGCCGACCATCCAGGTAAAAAGTGCGGAAACCAAAACGACCAGACTTAAGTCTTTTGTCTTTGCATATGTTACAATTCCAGCATAGATGGGTTTGATAATGAAAAACATGGCAACAAGAAATCCTACCAGCCCAAACTCCGTCAGCAATTTAAGGTAGCCACTCTCTGGGTGATCGTATAGTGTTACTTCATTATCGCTTATCCAATACTGGTCTGGATTGTGTATTGAAACGTAATTGGCATAGTTGCCCAGCCCTATTCCAAAAAAAGGGTGTTGCAGAAATATGGCAAAAGCATCTTGCCAAATGGCGTAACGAAATGCATATGCGTCTGCCAAATCATCTCGCTTGAAAATTGGAATGGCATCAGCAAAGTTGTAAATAAAAATAAAAACAAGTATTGCGACAGAGATGATGGCTGCCCTGTATTGGGCATTTCCCAAAACAATGATAACCAACAATCCAATAAGCCAACCTCCCAAACCTGCTCTTCCTCCTGTAAAAAGAAGGGCAATCATTGAAAGACCACAAAGCAGTAATCCAAGCTGGGAACTCTTTCCTTTGACCATGCCCGGAAGCAGCAGCATGAGCAGGCTAGAAGCAGAAAGATATTGGGCATATTTTTGTGGATCCTGGAAAAAACTTGGATACCTGATCGACATGCCTCCTGCTACATTTATATTTTGAGATTTCGCAAAAGAAAAGGAAGGCCCAATTACAAATTGAAAGGCCAAAAAGACAAGTGAAAATATCAAAGTGATTTTCATGCAACTGAGAATGGAATTTCTAAAACCGGGATCAAGTGAAAACTCATCTATCAATACCTTGGCAAAAAAGAAAGCTGCCAAAAGCTGAATTGAATCTGTTACGGTCTCTCTGGACAAATCTGGTGATAATAAAAGACCAATAATGATTGACAATAACAAAAAGAGAAACAAATTAAAATAAGAAAAAGAAGCAGGACATGTTGGATCCTTCCGTTTATGGAAAAAAACCAAGAAAATAAAAGTGACAAAAACAAAAAGAGTCGTGGAAAGAATACTTGGCAAAAGATCTATACCTAAAAAAGGGTAGGCGATAAAGACAAATTTTAAATAAACCCTATTCCTATCCTCTCTTGTGAACAGCATGGCATAGAAGAATAGCATGAGAACTGCCAAAGCCAAAAACATGATAATCGTAGAAGTCATGTCTTATGCATTATTATTCCTGAACCAAACGCCACTCATTCTGCAGATGTTTTCAGCAAATGAAACATCCTTCAAAACTTCAAATCTTGGCAACTTGTACTTTTCTTTGATATTTTCAGCTGTCAAATAGTATGGCTTTGTAGAAAATGCCAATTGATATCCTGCGCGCTCTACCATGTTGATTTCCCTTTCGGTGAAATCTCCATTCGGGTAGGCAAATCCATTGATCTCATGCTGGAGTATGTCTTCTAACTGTTTTTTGGAATGGGTTATCTCCAAATAAACCTCTTCATCTGTACACTTGGGTAAAATTGGATGGGTTACCGTATGGCTTCCAATTACAACCTTTCCGATTTTCTCTACATCCTGCAGTTCATCAACCGTCATCGCTTCACGTCCTACACAAAACCTGTCTTTTAATTTCGAAAGAAGTTCTATCCGTGATTTGTTTTCCATCATTTTAACCTGTTCTGGATTGACATTCAGGAATCCTGCCTTATTCGCCAGTTTTACATACGACCACCAGTATCCATTTCCAGTCAGAACAGGTTCAGTCGTTACAAAAATGGCAACAGGAATATTTTGTTGATGTGCAAGTTCGACAATGTTTGTCTTGTTTGTTTTCCAACCATCATCTACAGTCAACACAGCAGCTCCTTTAGGAAAAGGCATATTGCCCAGGGAAATATCATGCAATGTATTCAAGTCAATAAAAAAAATGCCTTGCTGGTTCAGCCATTTCATGCATTTCCCAAACAATGGCTTGGATGGATCATGAAAATAGATCGATAAGATATATTGGCCATTTTTCAATCGGGTAATGGCTTTTTGAACATCGCCACGCAACAATAAATAATTGGCATAAAAATAGGTCAATAAATTACGGGCTGTCAGTTTCATGATAAAGTAATCAGAGGGTTAAAGAATAGTTGAAATCAATTGAGCACTGTTACACCTTTTGACCTTGATGCGTAGTCAATTTTTTGACTAAACCCATGATTCAATATTTCGATATTGGAAGTACTTACCTCAGCCATCATCTTGTAACCCAAAGTTGGTAGATACAAAACAAGCATGTTGTTTTTGATGGCAGCTACGGTTCCTTCCAAGTTGCGAAATGGTCCTTTGATGATTCTGACCATCTCATTCATGCGAACTGGTTGTTTCTCGATTGTTACATTTGAATATTCATTGAGAAAATACCTGATTTGTTCAATCTCCTCATTTCTGATGATTGCAGGCTTTCCCAACCAATAAACAATGTTCACTATATTATTGGTGAGCTTCTTTATGGAGTTCAGTTCTGCTTCACAGGCATGTATAAAAACATAAGAGTTGAACAATGGCTCAGTGATCATTTTTTTTCTGTCAGACCATTGCCTGTATACCCTGTTGAGTGGACAATAATTTTCAACATTTCTTTTTGAGAGAAAATCTGCAACTTTTTTTTCGCATCGAGACTTCGTGTAAACTACGTACCAGTTGTTTTTCATGTCAATGGGATTAAGGGTTTCAAAAAATATGTTAATGGTATACGGCAGGCTGGGATGATTTTACGGCTTCGCCGTGTTCACTTACATTGAACATTTGGCTTAATCAGTTGACATGTGCTTTAGGCTAAATCGGACCAGTAATTATCTGGCAATTGACTTATCCCTTCCGTAACCATACTTGTATCCATAGCCGTAGCCATTGTCATTTCCGACAAATCCCCTGGTTTTGACACCATTGAAGACAATCATCGGGTTGACCAATGGATGAATGGCATTGTTTATTTCAAAGCGCTTCAATAGTGATTTGGGGGTAAACCCATGCCTTACAGCATAGATGGTAGCAGCACAGAGATTGGTCAAGTAGTGTGCATCGGTAACAAGTGCAACAGGCGGAGAATCAATGACGATGAGATCATATTCTCTCCCCAAAAATGAAAACATTTCTACCGTACGCTGATTTTCAAGGACTCCAGATGGTTCTTCATGTACTGAACCTGAGGGTAAAAAATAAAGATTGTCATAACCGGGAACTTGGTTTATCAGTGTATCTATCTTGGTATTCCCCAATAATACATCAGTCACTCCCTTCATCTCAGCACTATCAAATATTTTTCCCAATGAGGAATTGTGCAAGTCAAAATCAACCAATAAGACCTTTTTACCCGTAAGAGAAAAACTGATGGCCAAGTTTGTAGCGATATAACTCTTGCCCTCACCACTAATGCTTGAAGTAATGAGCAGATTTTTATTGGTTGTATTTTTCAACATATCCTGTATGGCATACCTCAATCTTCTGAATTCCTCTGCGGCCAAGCTTCGCTTACCTGTTTCAATGGCCAATGGCTTTGATTTTTTGTGGTATTCAATTTCACCAATGATGGGAATTTTGACCATGGACTCTATTTCTGCCCTGTACAGAATTGTAGAAGAAAGCGTTTCCTTGACACCAATCAAGGTCACTGGTATTCCAAATACTGCACATATTGCCATGCCGAATACAATCATTAAATTGGGACTAACAGGATTATTCAAACCCTGTGCATGGTTGATGATACGGCTTTCCGCGATATTGGAAACAAAAGAAAGTTCGCTCTCTTCACGTTTTTGAAGCAAGAATGAATAAATACCACTTTTGATGTTTTGTTCCCTGCTGATTTCAAGCAGAGCCCTTTCCTTGAAAGGAATGTCGTGCAATAAACTATTATAGTTTGTATTGTTGGCAAAGAGATTGCTTTTTGTAGCCTCTAGATTTCTTCGTTGATTCTTAATATTGTTATTGATATTTTCTTTGATTTTTGAAATCTGGTCTGAAATTGAAATCAGCATGGGATTGTTTTCCGCAACTGTTTTTTTCAATTTTTCCCTTTCCAATTCAGCTGCATTCAGACTGCCAATCATCTGTGTTAAAATGGGGTCTACATTACCAAGTAAAACGGTATGGTTTCCTGATATATTGGCATTACTCTCCAACTGACCCTCAAGATCATTCATCACGGAAAGCTGCACATTGATTTCACTGAGTTTTTGATCATTGGAACTGACATTTTGTAAAAACAATTGCCCCTGTGTACTGATATCAAAAGCCCCTGACTGGGCCTTGTATTGTTGAATTTGTTGCTCTATTGCATTGAGCTGGGCACCTACAACATTCAATCTTTCTTCAATAAAGGCCAGGGTACTTTTTGCCAAGACATTTTTTTCATTGATGGCTGCAGTATTATAGGACATTATGACCTGATCAAGAATGTCCTGTGCTAGTTGTGGAGTAAAATCATTGTACTTGAGTTCAATAACACTGGAAAGCTTGTTTGCAGAGGAAACTTTCAGGTTATCCAAAATATGCTTGGTTTTAACAGGAATAGCAATGACCTTAAAAAAATATTTCTTGCTGGGATCCATCAACTTGGATGGGTCGGCAATATTGAACCGCAAGATTCCATAATCAGTAGTCAACCAGCTATCATGAAACCCTACTTTCTTTCCATTGATAAAAAGTGTTTTATTATCTCTGGCATCCAGCTGCAGGTATAATTTTCCCTCACTGTTTTTTAATTTTTGTGGATCCTGGGATTCTATGGTCAATGGGGCATCCTCATACAAATACTGGTCAAGAAAACCATCCTCCAGGTATACGGGAGCATACAAGCGAAAGTTTTTTACAACCGTTTCTATTACCGGCCTAGATTTCAACACCTCGATTTCATTTTCGATGATTTTTTTTGAACCCATGAGATTCAGGGACTCCATTATCCTGGAATCATCATTCCCTTTTTTTTCGTCTTTGATGATCAATGAAGCGGTAGACTGGTATTTTTTGGGCGTAATCTTGATGTAGGCAAATGCAATCCCAAATGAGACAATGGTCAAAACCAGAAACATTGGCCAATATGGAATATATTTCGCCAGCAATTTGCTGAACAATGTTTCATTGGTTGATTGCATGTTATCTTGATGGATTGTCATCTGATTAAAATATTCTATCCAATACAATAACGACCACCGACAGACCCGAAAGCAAAGCCGGCAACAATTGTCTTCCCCTGCTCACACTGGCAAGCTTGTTCTTGTTCGGCTCTACATATACAATGTCATTGGGCTTGAGGTAGTAATAAGAGGAATTCAAAAAATCAGCCGCGTTCAGGTTTATCCGTTTCACAGCCTTTTTCCCATTGATTTCCCTGATGACCAGTACATTGTCTTTTTTACCATACACAGTAATATCCCCAGCCTGCCCAAGTGCCGTCAGCAATGAGATTTTTTCGTTGGGGACGGGGATAACCATGGGGCGACCAACTTCACCAATGACAGTCACTTCAAAATTCAAATGACGGATACTTACAATGGGATCCACAAGGAGTTTCTTTTCAACAATCGTATTCGTGATTTTTTCTTTCAACTCCTTCTTTGTTAACCCCGCAGAGTGAATATTTGAGAGGATGGGCAATTGAATAAATCCTTCTGCATTGACAAGATATCCTCCTGGCTGTGCAACATTGCCATTTGATGTATTGATATAATTTGATTGGCCGTTGGTTGTATTGAAAACTGCAGAAGCTTCAGGATTCAAACTGCTGATTGTAATACTCAGGATATCATTGGGCTGAATGGCGGTCTCAGCTCCCGGAATACTGGCATATTCTGTTTCCCTGGCATTGTTGAAATAGCCTATATTTTTTGTGCTGACACAAGAGCCTATCATAACCATCAGTATTGCGATATAAGAAGTCTTGACAATTGATTGGTGCATTAGCTTTGATTTAAATACTTGAATCAAAAATATGCCCGCGCAATAGCAAAGCCCATGACCTGCATGATGATGTACAATGACGAATGTCAGCGTATCTCTGTAATACTTATGAATATTGAGCTTCAAGAGATTGCTCTCTTGCTGCAACTATCCTGAAAACTATCCAAAAGTAGAAAAGGATGGTTTTCGAATTCAGGTGAATAGAACGAGTGACAAAAATGAACTGTTTAATGCGATGACTATTCCTGAATGATCTTGACTGTTTTCGTTCCCTTTGATTGTTTGATCCTGTAAGTGAACGTCAGGTTGATCTGCCTGGGGTTGAACCGGCCATATCCATCGTAATAAAAATTCTCTCCTTCAAATACCGTTCTTGCTTTTCTGGTATTGAATACATCGAGCACATTGAAATTCAACGTACCCCTTTCTTTGAGTACGTCTTTGCTCAGGGAAAAATCTGTATAAAACATGGCCTTTCTTCTGCCCTGCACCGTTTTCTGTGGCGCCTCATAATTCATTCTCAACTGCAGGTCAAGGTTTTTCTTCAGGCTGAACCTGGATGTTTGTCTGGTAAACCAGCTATAGGTAGCCGTTTTATAATTGGGCAAGATGTTGCTTCCATCAATGTTGGCATGAAAGAAATTGAAATTGAAATCGAGCTTCCACCATTTATAGGGAGTATACCCGCTTGTAAACTCCACACCAAATGCTGTTTCTGACAACAGGTTTTCTGGCTTGGTGATGGAATTGCCGAGTCCATCTACTTTTCGGATCCTTTCAATCCTTCCCTTGGTACTTCTATAATAAACAGATGAGGTGAATGCTCCCTTGTCAAAGGTCTTGATGTGGCCAATCTCATAAGCATTGCTGAACTCAGGATCAAGATCAGGATTGCCACCAAAAAAATTCCTGCTGTCAGAAAAAGTGGCATAGGGGCTGAGGTCGTTGTAGAACGGCCTTCTCACCCTTCTGCTATAGCTGACTTGGAGGCCGTTGTCCTTTTCAAGATCAAAGGTAAGGTGTGCGCTTGGAAACAGGTTGACATAGTCCCGGGGGTTCTTCTCCCGCGTTTTTTCCAACGTAGTGGTAACGTCTGTCCACTCAGCCCTTAACCCTGCCTGATAGGAAACCCTGTTCGTCTTGTTGCCAAGGATAGCGTAAGCGCCATGAATGTTCTCATCATAGATAAACACATTGTCCAGTCCAGGCAGGGCCACAAATCCACCAGTCGGGTTTTGCTGCGAAACAATATAATCATTGACCATGTTCCTGAAACTGCTCCTGATACCCGTTTCAAACTTTCCTTCCTTGCCAATAGGCTTAATGTAGTCGAGTTGAAAAAGCCATTGCTTTTCAAATTCGTCGTTGACCGATGTTTGCAGGATATTTTTTGAAAGGATCTCTGATGCATCGGGTTTGAAATGGCGTTGTGTAAAAACCTGATCTGAATTTTCCCAATAATCAAGGTATTTTACTTCGGCTGTCAGTTCATGGCCCTTCTGCTGAAACGTTTTTTTATAGTTAACTGTTACCTCTGAATTGGGCTCAACCTCTTCCTCGTCTTGGGTTCTTTTTACAAATCCAACCAGGTTGTTTTCGTTGTTGACATAATCATCATAGCGAATGTCGCGCAGGCGTTTGCCCTGGCTTTTGCGATACAAATAAGCGGCAGTAAGCACAGATTTTTCGTTGAAAAAATAATCCAAACCAGCCCTGATGTTGTTGTTGAAGCCCCTGAACTTGACCCTGTCATTCTGTTTGAAAATAAAGGTTGTATCCTTGGTATAGGTTTCCTGAAACAAAGACCCTTTGCTGGGTTGCATCCTATAAGCAATGCCGTAGTTGACGAAGAAGTTGATGTTTTTTTTTCTGTAGTTGAGGTTGGTGGCCAGGCCGAAATTGGATGGATTGCCTGTGATGAGTTCAAAAGAACCATTGAAGCCCTGCCTGCGGTCTTTTTTCAGCACAATGTTGATGATACCAGACATACCCTCTGCTTCATATCGGGCAGAAGGATTGGTGATGAGTTCAACTTTCTCGACCATGCTGGCCTGCAGGTTCTGCAACCCGCTTCCGCCCTTGATGCTCACCAAACCAGAGGGTTTGCCATCAATCAGGATTCTTACATTGTCGCTGCCCCGGAGCTTGACATTCCCTTCGGGATCCACAGAAACAGAAGGGATGTTCATGAGGATGTTCATCGCTGACCCACCGGCATTGGCCAGGTCTTTGCCGACGTTGAATATTTTTTTGTCCAATGACAACTGCATCGAACTTTTTTCTGCCAGCACCACAATATGATCCAGGGTATTGTTGCCCAGCGATAGTTTGATGAGACCCAGTTGAATGGATGTTGATGCATCAGCAATGTTTACCCATTTGGATTGATACTCCTTGTATCCGAGATAAGCAATGCGAAGCTGATAATTTCCCTTGGGTACGCTGAATGAAAATTTTCCTTTTCCATCGGCCACAATCCCATTGATGCTGGCGCCTTTTCCTTCCCTTAAATATTGTACTGTGGCAGCTGCAAGTGGTGCGCCAGAGACTGAATCAACAATGGTTCCGCTTATGGTTCCAACTGGTGTCTGTGAGAAAGAAAAGAAACTTATCAATAGAAAAGGCAATGCCAGGAATAATCTCATCTGATCGCGCATAAGGGTTAGGTGCCAAATTAAGGATTTTCCGGCAGGTTATACCCTGTTTTCGAAGTGCATCATGATATCCTTACATACTTTGGCATGTTTGAATGTTGATGGTAAATTCAGTTTTTAATCCACTTATTTGCCGCGCAGAAAAACCTCCTTACCATTCACCACAGTCCTGATCACCTTAAGTTCTTTTATCTTAACTGGATCGATGGTCAAAATATCCTCTTCCAGCACGGTAAAATCTGCGTAGGCTCCTTCCTTCAGGATACCAATTTTTCCTTCAAGAAAAGATCCGTAAGCATTGCCTGCAGTGTATGCCCTGATGGCATCTTCAACTGATATTTTTTCTGCGGGATACCATCCACCGGGATTTTTTCCATCACCGGTAATCCTGGTAACAGCAGAAAATACGCCGTACATCGGATTGACAGGAGCAACAGGCCAATCAGATCCAAAACTGACGTTAACACCTTTATCAATCATGCTCCTGAACGCATAGGTTCCCTTGAGCCGATTGGTGTCAAGCCTTTTGTAGGCCCAGATACCATCGTCGTACAAATGATAGGGATGCATGGAGGCAACAACCCCTTGCTTTGCAAAATTTCCAATGGCCTCCTGGCTGACATGTTGCGCATGCTCTACCCTGAAACGCCTGTCCCTCGGGCCATTCAGCTTTGCGGCCTCCCCGTAAACAGACAGGATAAAATCATTGGCCTTGTCACCAATGGCGTGAACGGCAACATGCAATCCGGCCTTGTCTGCTCCAGTTACCCATTTCCTCAAGAGGTTGGTATCGGTGATGTTCAAGCCATGCGAATGGGGATCATCCAGGTAGGGCTGGTGAAACCATGCAGTGGTAGATCCCAGGGAGCCATCAACATATCCTTTCAAGCCACCCCATTTCAACATGTCATCACCCCTGCCGTTTTTCTGAACAAAACTGTCCAGCTTTTCCCAGGTGGCGAGAGGAACAAATGAATACATGCGGAGGATCATGCGGTCTGTGCCAACAGCCCTTTGGTAGGTTGCCAGATCATTCCAGCCACCATAAGAATTCATGTCGTTCACATTGGTAACGCCCCGCTCCACAGCATGCCTGGCAGCTGCATCAAAATATTGGTCCAACTGCGCCTTTGTAGGCTCAGGGATGACCTTGCTGATCAGGCCCATGGCAGCATCCTTGAAAATTCCTGTTGCCTCACCCTTTGCATTCCTGACCAATACCCCACCGTCTGGAGAAACGGTTGAAGCACTGATACCAGCCAATTCCATGGCTTTTGAATTGGCAAATGCCATGTGGCCATCATACCTGGAAATGAAGAGAGGATGGTTTCCGGTAACTGAATCAATCCATTCTTTGCTGGGCAATTCACCGCCCCAATTCTCATGGTCCCAGTTGCCTTCCATGACCCAGGTGGAGTCTGGATGGGCTTTACAAAATACACTGATCCTGTTGATGAATTCCTGGCGGGTCATGGCATCTTTGAGCTGTACGCTGGCAAGTCCGTATCCGGCAGAAAGAAAATGGGTATGGTTGTCTGTGAATCCAGGAAGCAAGCGTTTGCCATGAAGGTCAATCACTTCATTCGCTTCATAAGCAGAAGCATCGTTGCCGACATAAACAATTTTATCTCCTTTGATGGCCATCACTGAGGCCGAGGGATTGCTGCTGTCGCCGGTCCAGATCTTGGCATTGATGTATATTTTATCCACCTTGTTACTGTTACAGGAAATACCAAAAATAGACATCAGCAACAAAGCAGTGATCAGTTTCATGAGAATTGATTTAGGGTAAAATTAAGCTATCGGATAGTATCTATTGATTAATTTTATGGAGGAAATGCGTTACAAACCATATACAGTTGTATTTTTCTTATTGCTGGCAGTTGCCTGCTCCAAGGAAGCAATTGAAATTTTTGTGGGCTTCAAAACACCTTATTATTTTCCTGCTACAACTTATGATTTCAGCAACAACCATGTAAGCAAATCAGGTTTTGAATTGGGGAAAATGCTGTTCCATGATTCAACCCTTTCTATTGACAATTCCACCAGCTGCGCCTCCTGCCACATGCAATCATCAGCCTTTACCCATCATGAGCACAGCCTAAGCCATGGCCTGAATGGAAGCCTGACCAGGAGAAATGCCCCGCCCATCATGAACCTGGCCTGGAGCAGTTCTTTCATGTGGGATGGAAGCGTTGAGAAGCTGGACCAACAACCAGTAAAACCCTTTACCAACCCAATTGAGATGGGGGAAACAATGCCCAATATCCTCAAGAAAGTCAACAGCTCGGGCATGTACAGAAGCATGTTCAAAGATGCTTTTGGCATTGCTGTTGCTACAGAGGATCAGTTGCTGAAAGCCCTATCCCAGTTCATGGTGATGGCGGTAAGCAATGAAGCAAAATACGACAGCGTTCAAAGAAACCAGGCCAGTTTCACCAATATCGAACAAGCCGGTTATGCAATATTTGTGCAAAAATGCAATGGCTGTCACAGTGAGCCGCTGTTTACAGACAACAGTTTCAGGAATACACAACTGCCCCCCAACGACTTGCTGGATTCTGGTCGTTATGTTGTAACAAAAAAACCGAGCGACCTCTACCGGTTCAAAGTTCCCAGCCTGAGAAATCTTGGCTATACCAAGCCCTACATGCACGATGGCAGGTTCAGTTCCATTGACAAGGTATTGGACCATTACAATGCGAATCTCTTTAGCATCAGCGCAGATGAACGGAGCAAATTGAAAGCTTTTCTGTTGACGCTTGACGACAGGGTTTTCGTCAGCAATCCACTTTTTGAAAAAGGGATGGCCCATTGATTGACTAGACCAATCACAAAAACAAAAAAGAAACCATGACAAGGATACCTTTTGATGAAATGAAAGCCACCATCAAGCTGGCTTTTACCCTGGCAGGAATGCCGGAAGACAAGGCAGAAATTTGTGCAAGAACACATGCCGAATCCAGCATGGACGGCATTTATTCCCATGGTCTGAACCGTGTTGAACGTTTTGTTGACTATATCGGCAAGGGATGGGTAGATGTGCATGCAGCGCCAAGCCTTGACCTCAGCCTTGGTGCGATGGAGGTCTACAACGGAAACCTTGGCCCAGGCATCACCAATGCCATTTTTGCGATGGACCGAGCCGTTGAGATTGCGGCAACCAATGGACTGGGGCTGGTCACCTTGAACAATACTACCCATTGGATGCGTGGCGGTGCTTATGGATGGCAGGCAGCAGAAAAAGGATTTATCGGCATTTGCTGGACCAACACAGAATCCTGCATGCCTGCCTGGGGTGCCACTTCCTCTGGCATTGGCAACAATCCTTTCATCATGGCCATCCCCAGAAAAGAAGGCCACCTGGTGCTGGACATGGCCATGTCCCAGTATTCCTACGGAAAACTAGAAGTGACCAGGCTTGCCAACAAGCAACTGCCTTATCCTGGAGGATTTGACCAGGATGGTAACCTGACAGACGATCCGGCCGCTATTGAAAAAACACGGAGAATCTTGCCCATGGGATATTGGAAGGGTTCAGGCTTTGCCATCATGCTGGACCTGATTTCAAGCCTCCTGTCCGGAGGACTGACAACGGCAGGCATCGACAAAAAAGGCCTGGGCAGTTGTGGCAGCTGTTGCCAGGTATTCATTGCCATCGATCCATTGAAAATCAATACCCAGGAAATGATTGACCATGCGCTCAATGAAACGGTGAACCAGCTTAGGACATCAGTTCCTGTAACTGAAGGCGGTGAAATACTCTACCCCGGGGAAAGATCCCTCAGCGCAAGAGCAGAGAACAGGGCATTGGGCATTCCTGTAGACGATGGGGTCTGGAACAAGGTGAAAGCCTTGGCAGGATTGATTTGCTAGCAGACTACCAGGCTTAAAAGACCATCAGCATCATTGGCAATTGTCTTTCCTTCGGGTATCAATCAAATAGTGGATTTTCCAGGCACCATTGACCCTGATCAGTCCGAATGCATCCACCCCGCAGTGGCTAAATTTTCCATTGTAATAAAACTGATAGGGCGTCCATGCAACAGCCAGCTCACCATCAATTTTAATGGTTTCAAAAACAATGCGCTCATCAGCAGCGCCTTGAGGCTGCTTGCCAACAAATGCAGCAAAACCTGCCACGCCATCAGATTTGACTGAGTTCTTTCCCTCCTTGTCTTTGATGATGGACTGCATGACGGCTTGATCTGCAAAACAAGACAGAATGCCTTGCTCATCGGAGGCCTTCATTGAAGTAAACAGTTTTGTAATGACAGCCTTTACGCCATCCTCTTCTGTTTGCGCAAATGAGTGGGCAGAAACAAACAGCATAAAACATAAGACGTAAATTGACTTCAACATTTGACTGTATTTTTGGCAATTTAGGAAATTCATTGTTTTTATATGATGCATGAACATTCCATCACCATTTGAACTCCATGCCAACCACAACCTGTCTGTCGATACCAACCCGAATTCCCTGAGGCCTTCTTGAAGCAATATACCTTTCATTGGTCAGGTTTTTGACGGCAAGACTGAACAGGATTTGTTTTTTGGAAAGCCTGGCAAATGCAGCCAGGTCAGTGATGTAGCGGGATGCCAACAATCCAATTCTTCCGTCTGCGCTGGCAGCAACTGTATTGAGTTCATCAGCAAATTGCCTGCCCACATAATTACCGGATAACCGGATGCCAGCACCTTTTGCTGAGGCAAACTCAATCGAATGGTTCAGCATCAAAGAAGGCGCATAAGGTAGCAGGTTGTTTTTCACATTGACCTTGTTTGATCCAAAAGCAATGAACCGGTTTGCGTTGAAACGGCTGTCAATCCATGTGGCGTTGGCGGCTACAACAAGAGAAAAGTTTTTCTTCACCTGCTTTGCGAGGTCAACTGACACCCCTGCTTCTGCACCAAGATGCCTGGTTGCTCCTCCATTTGCCAGGCCCGTTGCATTAGCGTTGCCTGAAGATTGTGAAACGGGTATGATCTGGTTCTTGAAGTCCATGCTGAAGAAGGTGAGTTCTGCCTTTATAACATTTCCCAACAAAGCCCTCAAGCCCAGCTCACTGTTCCAACTGTCTTCTTGCGCAATGTCCAAGGCCATGCCCTCAGCAGTGATGGCATCTTTCGTGCGCGGAGGCGCAAATCCACGGTGGATGCCACCGAACAAGGTGACTCCATCCTTCAAGCTGTAATTGAATCCCCATCCCGGAATCACTGCCATCAGTATGTTAGAAGCCACTAGATTGGTATCTGCTACAACAGTGATTCCATTGAGCATGAATCGACCCCTCAATATATTCCTGCTGTAACCAAAATTCTCGAACCTCAGGCCCAGATTGATTTCCAGCTTTTTTGTGATGGCAATTTTATCATGGATGTAGAGGCTGATGGCCTTGCCGTTTCGTTGTTCCACATCCCTCAAATTACCACCCACGGCATCAGGTTTGCTGCCTATCAAAAACTGTTCATTGGCCCTTTCCGCAAGCAAGCGGATACCCGCCTGCAACAATTGCTTTTCTATTCTCCATTTGAGCTGAGATTCAATGGCAGCAACATCAAATTGCCTGTTCCTGTGACCGTTGGTCTTGAGCATAAAGAGCGCAGCACCTGGAATACTTGGATCGCCCCAAATAATTCCCGTCCGGTTGGCAGCAACAGCACTTGTGCTGAAATCCTGTCTTCTCCAATTTCTGGTTGTTGAATAAGCAAACAGAGTAGTATTCCATTGCCATTGACTGCTCAGCTTGTATTGGTGGGTGGCAGAAAAATGATAGCGCCTCACCGGCAGCAGGTCGTTGGGTGCCAAGCGCTGATAATCCTGGCCCCCTTTGTCATACATGTTCTGCGTAAGGCCGATGTAGGTTGAATTGGACAGCTCGTCATAAAGACCCAACTTGATGCCAATCCTTGCTTTTTCACTGAGGGCAATGCTCATCTTCGCTGCAACATCATGAAGATTGAACCGGGTGGCACCAATCCTGTCTGCTCTTTTGTTGAGATAACTGACCAAAAATCCAACTTTATCAAGCTTGTTGCCGTAGCTGGCATAGGTGGATGCAAATCCCCCTGTTCCTGCCTTGAGCCTGAAGGTTGATGTTTCTTTCTCGGGAGGATTGGCGGAGATAAGGTTGACAACGCCACCCATTGTTTGAGGGCCAAAAAGAATTTGACCGCTTCCCTTCAATACCTCCAATGTCGTCATTTTATCAATGGGAGGGGTAAAATACAATTCAGGTTCGCCATAGGGATTTAGCGCAACAGGAATCCCATCTTCCAGCACCAGCACATTTCGGCTCCGGTCAGGATCCAATCCCCGGACCCCAATGTTAATGCGGAGTCCGGCACCTTCTTCATCCACCACATTCAACCCGGGCATTTTCCTAAACAACTCGTTGCCATGAACAGGTGCAATTTTTTGGATGCTGCGAAAATCAATTACTGCAACAGAACCTGGAACCTTCGACAATACACGGTCTCGATGCGTCAGGATTTCGATCTGCGGCATGCTCAGCTCTTTTGTTGAATCCTCTCGGGCATCAAATTCCTGTGCCAAAAGCATCACAGAAAACATCATCAGTAAATTCAGTATCATCCATTTTCTCATTTCCCTTTGAATTTGAGTGGCAAAGTTCAATTCGATACGGATGCTTGAATTCCGAAATAAGGAAAAGCGATTTGCGAAATACGAAAAACAAATAATGGATAATTGGAGAGGGGTGACCAATGTCACCTTCCGCACCAACAACCAACCCTACCTTCGTCAAAATCAAACCCATGACAACTCATCACCAAATCCTTGTTATCGGCGGAGGCAATGCCGGCATCTCTGTTGCTGCACAATTGTTGAACAAGAACAAGTCACTCGATATTGCCATCGTTGAACCCTCAGACAAACATTATTATCAACCCGCCTGGTCTTTGGTTGGCGCGGGTATATTCAACAAAGCCAAAACGGTTCGGAAGGAATCGTCGGTGATTCCAAAGGGCGCAGTTTGGATAAAGGATGCAGTGCGTACATTTTCACCAGAGACCAACAAAGTGACCCTGAGCTCCGGCAATTCAATTGGCTATGACTACCTGATTGTGGCACCTGGCATACAATTGAACTGGAACGAAGTGAAGGGATTACAAGAGAATCTCGGCAAAAATGGGGTTTGCTCCAATTACGATTTCCGGTATGCAGACTATACCTGGGAGTGCGTACGGAACACCAAATCCGGAAGGGCCATTTTCACCAACCCGCATACACCCGTAAAATGTGGTGGTGCACCTCAAAAGATCATGTACCTGGCCACGGATTATTTTGCCAAGCAGGGCATTGCTGACAATATTCAGGCAGAAATGTGGTCTGGCGGAACCAGGGTTTTTGGTGTTCCGAAATATGAGGAGGTGCTGAAAAAAATCATCGAAAAAAGAAAGATCAAGTTCAGCTTTTTCCAGAAACTGGTTGAAATCGATGGCAAAAACAAGAGGGCAAAATTCATCGGCATTGGAAAGGACAATGAAGGTGTGGAAACCTGGGTTGATTTTGAAATGATCCATGTAACCCCTCCCCAGTCTGCCCCTGATTTTGTGAAACAAAGCCCCATCGCCAATGGCGCTGGTTGGGTTGATGTAGACAAATACACTTTGCAACACGTAAAATATCCAAACATATTCTCTCTCGGAGATGCCTCTTCCCTGCCCACCAGCAGGACCGGCGCAGCAGTGAGAAAACAAGCTCCTATACTGGTGAAGAACCTTTTTTCTCTCATGCAGGAAAAACCGCTGGAAGCCAAATACAACGGATACACCAGCTGCCCTGTGGTAACTGGATACGGCAAACTCGTGCTGGCAGAATTTGACTACGATAACCAGCCCACAGAGACCTTTCCTTTTAACCAAGCCAAGGAAAGGTGGAGCATGTTCATGCTCAAGCGCTACATCCTTCCATGGCTGTATTGGAATAAGATTCTTCCGGGAAAGATGTAAGTTTACATCTTAACCAATACAATCCAGCATGAGAATTCTTGTTGCATCATTTATGTTGTTGATGACAGTACATCACTCCATTGCACAGTCGCGCGTCAACATCATACCCAAACCTTCAATGGTGCAAGAATTGGAAGGACAATTTGCGCTCAACAACAACAAGATTTATGTGAGTGCACCATTCCGTGAAGTGGCCGTATTGCTTTCCGATCTCATGCGCTGGAAACAAAACAGAATCTTTCTTCTTATAAAAGGTGCAGTGGCTCCTGCAGGATCCATCATCATTGAAAAAACAAAAGGCAACAAGCAAGACAGCGCCAGCTATACCCTTGACATCAAAACAAAAACTGTCCGCATCAGCAGTGCAGGATATGCAGGGGCCATCAATGCGATGCAAAGCCTGGCTCAAATCATCCTCACGCAAGACAATAAAAATCAAATCCCCTGCGCCAGGATTCAAGACCAGCCCAGGTTTGGCTACCGGGGCCTGATGATTGATGTGTCTCGTCATTTTTTTCCGCCCTCTTTCATCAAAAAAATGATTGACCTAATCGGTCTCTATAAAATCAATACGCTCCACATGCACCTTACCGATGCTGCCGGCTGGAGGATTGAAGTGAAAAAATATCCCGCATTGACAGCTCAGGCGGCATGGAGAACCAGTTATGGCTGGAAGAAATGGTGGAACACAGACCGCGATTATGTAAATGAAGGTGAAGCCAATGCTTATGGCGGATACTATACCCAACTGGAGGCCAAGGAACTGGTTGCCTATGCACAAAAAAGAGGCATCACCATCATTCCTGAAATTGAGATGCCCGGCCACTCGGAAGAGGTGATTGCCGCATATCCGCACCTGGGCTGTGTTGGCGGCAAAAAAGGCCAAGGTGAATTTTGTCTGGGCAATGATTCTACGTTCACTTTTATGCAAGATGTGATCACTGAAATGATGGAAATTTTTCCCTCTACTTATGTCCATATCGGTGGAGATGAGGCGGGAAAATCCAACTGGAAATCCTGCAGCAAATGCCAGCAGCGCATCAAAGACAATCAACTGAAAGATGAGTTTGAATTGCAGAGTTATGCCATCAGGAGAATGGAGAAATTCATTTCATCCAAAGGCAGGCAGTTGCTGGGCTGGGATGAAATCCTGGAAGGCGGACTGGCTCCAGGCGCCAGGGTGATGAGCTGGAGAGGAGAGAAAGGTGGCATTGAAGCAGCCAGGATGGGGCATGATGTGATCATGACACCGGGCGGCACATGTTATTTTGACAAATACCAGCAAGATCCTGCAACCGAACCCGAAGCCATCGGCGGCTTTCTTCCCCTGCAAAAAGTTTACGAATACGAGCCCATGCCAAAAGAATTGGAGGCCGACAAACAAAAACATTTGATGGGTGCACAGGCCAATCTCTGGACAGAATATGTGCCCACCATGGAACATGCAGAGTACATGATTTTTCCAAGGATCATCGCCTTGAGTGAAGCGGTTTGGAGCGAACGAAAAAACATGGAATGGCCCGATTTCCAGCAAAGGCTTTCCCACCATTACCAACTCCTGCAGCGCTTGAATGTGAACTATTGCAGGCCATCAGACAGGGTTGAAATCAGGCCCCTGATTGATGCCCGTGCTGGCACCACCAGCATCACCCTCAGCTCAGAGCAATACAAACCCGAGATCCGGTATACCATTGATGGCAGCCTGCCCAACAGCAACTCCACTCTCTACGAAGGACCATTTACCATCACCGGATCAGCACTGGTCAAGACCGCCATCTTCAGAAAAGGCAGGATGAGCCAGCGCCCAGATACGATCGACATCAACCTGCACAAGGCCATCGGCAAAGCCATCACCTACAACAAAAAATACAGCAGCAGTTATGTGGCGCAAAAAGAAGCAACCCTGATCAACGGCTACCGTGGATCCTTGACCTACCAGGATGGTCAATGGCAGGGCTTCCTGAATGATGTTGATGTTACCATTGATTTGGGGAAAGAAGAAAACCTGACCAAGCTACGCTCCACGTTCATGCAGGTTACAGGACCTGGTGTCTACATGCCGCATTTTGTAGAAGTGTCACTGAGCAAGGATGGAACGCAATTCACCACACTGGAAAAGGTGTTGAATGATGTGCCGGCCACTGACCCCAAACTGCTCTTCAAAACATTTGAGGTCTCCCTCAAAGGGCAATCAGCCCGGTATGTCAGGTTCGTGGCAAAACTGCAAAGAGGATTTCTTTTTGCAGATGAAATCATCATCGACTAAAACTCCTTTTCTGCCATTTCGCTTTGCGGAAGGCTGATTTTGCGGTTCTTTTTGACCAGGTTGAAACCAACGGACAACTGCACCTGATCAGGCTCGTAGACATAATTGGTGGTGGTGTAAAAATTGCTTCCCCTGGTGGTGATGCGCTGGATATTGGAGATGCCCAATCCTGCATCCATGAACAACCACTGTGCCTGAAAATTCCAGCGGTTGTCTTTGGTTGTTTTTTTCACAGAAAAATTGGGGGTGAAAAATGCCCCATCTTCCCCTTGGGCAGTGGCCCTTAAGGAGAGATAATTGATGCCCAGTTGCAGCGACCAGTTTTTCTTCAAACTGAAGCCCTGTGTGGTATTGATGCTGTAGACCCAGCTGTTGTTGGTGAAAGGAAGACTGCCATTGAACAGGGTACCACGGATGTCATATTTGTAGATGTTCCCACCAATGATCATCTGCCAAACCTTTCCCACCCGATAGGTCAGGTTGGCTTCCACTCCCGTTTGTTTGGCAAGGCCTGCATTGGTGAAGATCCTGCCCAGGATGGTATCATTGAAAACCTTGTTCACCCGTTGGATGGGGTTCTTGGTGCGTTGGTGGTAAAGGCTCATGGTAAAACTTCCTTTGGACAATTTGTGTTCCACACCCAGTTCCCAAATGCCAGTCAACTCGGGCAACAATGCCGGATCACCCTGCTCCAATGTTTCCGAATGTTCGCGCTCGGGGAAAGGATTCAACTCAAAATTATTGGTGCGTTTGATACGTCTTGTAAAGGATTGTTTGATGGCCACTTTTTCATCGAGGGCATACCTGATGAGATAGGAAGGAAACAGGTTCAACAAGGGAAGCCTGTTGCCAGGAACGTTATCGGAGAAAGAAAGGTTGCGCAGCATCTGCTCTGCTCTCAAGCCAGCTAGATAGCTCAGCCTTCCTTTTGCATCGCCATATTGCAGGTAACCTGCATGGATGTTGTTGCGAACGGTCACTTGACTGCTGAAAAAAGGATCCTTGGTGAATTCAAAACTGCCGGCATTCCTGTACTTGTAGAGAAAATCACCCGTCTGTTCATCATAGCGGAATTGATACCCGGCCTGCCAAGTGCGGTTTCCTTTTTTATCGGTCAGGTCTGCCTTGAAGCGATAGGCATGCAGGGGATTGGTGCTGGGGTTGATGGTTTCCTGGATCATTTGTTTGAGACCAGGATAGCTGAGGTTTTGGTTGGTGGTCAGTGATTCCAGATCAGCCCCTTCATACTGCAATGAAAACGACAACTGTGTTGCCTTGCTGAGTTGATGATTTGAGCCCAGGCTTGCAAGGGTAAATGTTCCGTGTTTCTCTGCCGTATTCTTGTTGAAATAATCAAAGGAAGATTGTGCCCCGGTCAGCATATTTTTTCTGCTGTTGTTGTACAGCAGATCGGCCACCCTGGTCTGGTATTTTTTACCACTGTACAATGCAGCTTCCAATCTGTTGCGGGAATCAAGCTGAAGTCCTGCGGAAAGCCTTCCTCCAACATTATACCGCTTGAAACTGCGCTCTCCATTGGAAGGAAATGAAGTGAAAATGTTACCAATGGTGGTGTTCACGTCTCCTTCCCTGTAACCCGCCATGTCGTTTCTCAGGTAGTTGAAACCAGAACTGAGGTCGAGCTTGCCTTTTTGGTAACCCACTGAAATGTCTGCAGCATGGCGTTGTGGTGAGGTATAGCGCTGGTTGTCAAAGTCATTGAAGGGTGGTGCGCCCAACATGATGTTGGACTGCACCATCAGGCCTTTTTCAGGAGCCGTTTTGGTGATGATGTTGATCAGTCCACTCTTTCCGTCTGCATCAAATGCTGCCCCGGGACTGCTGATCATCTCAATGCTTTCAATAGAGGAAGCAGGAATCTGCGCCAGCACAAAAGCAGGATCTCCCTGTGTGGGCCTGCCATTGATCAATACCTGAAAACTGGCCGAACCACGCAAGTTGATCTCACCCTGTCCATTTACCGAAACTGAAGGAAGATTTTTAATGAGATCAATGGCATTCCCATTGGCTGCATTGGCGTATTCCGCTGCACGAAACACCTGCCGGTCGATCTTAAAGGAAACAGGAGGCTTCTTCCCCTTTACGACAATTTCTGTCAGGGACAATTTCCTGGGCAGGCTGTCTTGGGCAACAACAATTGTTGACACCGTCAACAAGAGC
>JACCDP010459020.1_pt1 | contig 36797 bp, 52 predicted proteins | sample 7445841 | NCBI WGS metagenome assembly JACCDP01 (sample SAMN15323441, study PRJNA562643) | freshwater metagenome | isolation source: river surface water | place: USA:Blue River Watershed | collected 2017-08-17 | reverse complement strand
GTCATCACCCTCAGATGGGAACATGCCATAGACCTCAACGTGTGCTTGTGAGCTGTCGGGGCCGTATTCGTCAATAATGTTTTGGTAAACCTGTTTATCTGTGCCTTCCACGGTGCGTGCGTCCACCACCTTATTACTCCAAAAGTCGCGTTTGGAGTTAAAGCACTCATAAAAGTAGCCAGTGTTTCGGCGTGGATTGGAAAAAGCCAGCCAAAGGCGGTTCGGTGTGTTCTCGGTAAAGAAACCAGCCGTCACAGCCCAGATCGAGTCATCAATACCGCTGGCCTCGTCAAAGATCACCATCACACCATCAAAGTTGTGGACACCAGCGTAAGCATCTGGGTTCTCGGCGCTCCAAAGGCGGCCCTCAACAGCCCAATAGCGTGTGCCTTTTTTCAGGTCTTTTTCAACCAGTTCAGTCAACCATGCCGCAGGCGTGATCTTGGTGGCCGCAACCTCAAACCAGTGGCTGTTAATGCTCATGGCCAACCACTTTGTGATCTCGGCCCATGTCACCGCACGAAGCTGGGCTTCGCTGTTGGCCGAAATAATCGTTGTTGAGCCAATGCGGGTAGACAACATCCAGATAGTTAACCAGGAAACAAGGGCTGATTTACCAATACCACGGCCAGAGGACACGGCGCTGCGCAGGGTGTTGAAGTCTACTTTGCCCTGGTTGTTTTTGATGTGCTGGGTGATCTCACGCAGGACTTCGCGCTGCCATTTGCGTGGGCCTTTAAAGTTTTGAAGGGGTGTATTTTCCTGACCCCAAGGAAAGGCAAACAACACAAACGCCTCTGGGTCATCGGCAATCGCCGGCGTCCACAGAGTGGCCATCAACTCTTGTTCGTCTTCGGGCTTGTAGATTGTGGTTTGCATTAACGGGCTTTGCGCTCTAGGATTTTCATGCCTTTTTCTTCGCCAGGGAAAGTGACAAAGTTTCTAGTATCCAAGTCTTTGTAGGTAATGCCTGGTATTCCGCGATGCCTTAATAACTTTGCAATATCTGCTTGATCAATACCTAAATCACGTTGCAATACACCGTGAAATGTTGAGGCCAATGGATCAGCATCCATATATTTGCGCAAATTAAAATCTGGAATCTCAGGAAGACCTTTTTCAATTCCTTTTAATGCGGCTTTTACATCAGGATGTTGCTGACTTAATGGCTTTTCCCAATCCAACATTCTTGCAATTTTCTCATCAGGCAAATCAGCTTTGTAAAGATATGCTTTATTTTGTTCTTGAACTTCTCGAATAGTATTCTGCAATTTCTCAGCAGGCATTTGCCGTGCCTCTATGCTTGCATTCTGTAATTTTCTTGCAGCTGCAATTGGGTCAATATAATTGTCACCCTTAGTTGGTTTACCCGTGCTATCTCTAGTTGACTGCCTTAACAACTCAACTTGAGCATCCCTGCTTAATTGCAATCCATTTTGAGATGCTATTCCCTGAACATCTGGAGTTTTTGTTCTAACGGCAAACATGTCAGCAAATTGAGGCGATTCAGATGTATAAATGCCATAGCCATAACGCTGCGCTCCAGCGCCAGAACCAATCTTGCTTGCATCAAACTCACCAAGTGGATTAACCGGCGTTGGTGCTAATCGATGCGGTGAGCCATGGTAAACATCCATGGGGCTCATAGTCCTGTTGGCCATCGCACCTAACATTTCAGCTGGCAACCCACCACGCTCCATGATGCCTGGCACAACCTTTTCAGCGTAGCGCTCACCAGCCATGCCTGCGGCCAGTGCAGCTCTGCGTGCTTTCCTTGCCGCCTGCAATGACGCCATGGTCGCAGGCTTTGCTGCTGGTGCCACAGCCATGGCAGCTTCTAGGGCCTCTGGCCGCACTCGTGTTGTGCCGCCTAGACCTCCGGCGCCAGTTGTCAGGGGTTCGCCGTAGGACAGGCGATCTAGTGTCTGGCTAATGGCAGGCAGTGATAAGAACCGCGCTGTGCCTTGCATCTGCTGGGTGCGCTGGGGCGAGTAACTCTGCGCTATCAGGTCAGCCAATGCGCCCAAATACTCGTTGCGCGGGGTTGCGCTCAAAGTGTCTTGGTACGCCAACATGTTCGCTGGGCGCTGGGCTAGGGCGTTGGTGTAGATCGGCATGGGGGGATGTTAAATCATTTTTTAAAAAAATAAAATAGAAAAAATTTTTAAAAAATGTTCGCGGGGCATACGTTACCTTTGGCCCTTTGCGCCGGCCCTATGGGGGGCCATCGGCCATCCGGCCACGTTAGTGGGTACTCACTAACCCAAATGTTAGTTGGTACTTACTTACTTGACCGCACAATCAGAAATGAATACCAAATGCTACACCCACTTTATACAATGACCATTATGTTAAGTTGATATGCGGTTATGCACAGGTTATACATGTCGTATCGTCATCGTATCGAGTTATGCACAGCCCAGCATGAACAACTGTCAAAACACCCTGTGGATAACTTGCCGATCGGCTAAGTTAGTGAGTGCTTACTTACTTTTTTTGTTAGTGAGCGCTCACTTACTTTTTTTTCAAAAAGGGGCGGGCGCGTGCGCGTAACGCTACAAAATCTATGCATTCTTTGCATAACCCTGCCAATCACGCTTCCTTAACTTCCGCATCAACTACATTGCTCTCATCCTTCAAGACACGCTGCTTTGCTTCTTTGAGTGCATCCATGACGCTGATTCGGTTATCGGTCACAGCAACGTCTATGCGATCGCCGTAGGTCTTAGGCTTCAACTTACTTGCAACCCACTTGCGAGCATCGACTTGCATACGCTTTTGTTGCACCCATGCAGACGCCATAGGGCCTTCTAAGCCTTCTGGCATCTCTTGGTCAGCCAGTTCAATGATTTCCTCTGCCAAGCGGTCTGCACGGCTTTCTACGGCCTTTTCGTACATGGCTCGGAACTCAGGGTTGTTTCTAAGCATCAGCATCACCAGTTGATACGATGGCATACCCTCAGACGTCTTAAGCGCACTGCTTAGACTTTTGCCTTCCGAAATCTGCTCACACAATATCTGCCAGCATGGGTTGTCGATGCCATAAACGACAGGACGGCCACCGGCATGTTTTTTCACCGTCACATCAGACGCCAAGTTATCAGTCACTTGTAAACTCCTCAAAAAAAGAAGGTACTCACACCAACTGGCGCTTTCCCCAAACGTGTGGCAACTGCAAAGTGGCACACACCATCATGTTATCACCTCGATCTCAACCTTGTACACATTCGGCCCACCAGACCTTTGGTTGTACTGCCACTCAATCATGCTGCTCCCATCATCAACGCCAAGCCAGTCAGCCACACCATCCCTGACCGCTTTGAACCCAGACTGCAAGTTGTCGCCGTCCAGCTTCCTTGGCGCGATTCTGGTCAACACCACGGTGACTGGCAGTATTTCCACGCCGTAGGACTGTGCAACAGCTGCCAGCGCCATCCTTGTCTTTTGCCGCTGGGTTTTAGTCAGCCTTGCTTTGGCCGCCCAATGCAACCTCATATTGGCCACTGACACGATTTTCATGTCCATTTCTACTTCAATCACAGACTCTCCCCAATCCTGTCAAAACCACCCCAAAAACCGCCGGCATGTACCGAAACCCTTTTTGTACCGAACCTGAACGTGTCTATAGACACGTTCGGTACGTTTCGGTACACCACAGGGGGTTTGCATCGGTACAAATCGGTACGTTTCGGTACATTTCGGTACACGCTTCGGTACATTGCACCTATGTACGTTCTGTACCGATTTCGGTACATTTCGGTACGTTTCGGTACATCAACAAAGCGCTCCAAATTGCCCCGCCAAACACTTTGGCTGCAAATTGCATGGCGATAATTTCAGGCATCAAAACACCAAACGCAATGGTTGGGAACAAAACCGAATCTACGGCAGCGCCAGCAGTATTGGATAGATTGGCTCGTTTTACCCATGATCCAGTAGTCTTTACAAACACGGCCCAATCAACCAAAGCGGCCACCAAGAATGATGTGGCAGAAGCTATTGCAATCATCCCTGCTGCTGGGTTTAGTAGGTAAGTTAGTGCGCCTGTGCCGACAATCAAAAACGCCATTTGCCATGTTTTGAGGCGAACATGAAGCCAGTCACGCAAGGTCAAATCTAATCCAATAAATAGAAATGCGTTGATTGGGCTTATGGATGGGCCAAATGTTGCGATTAAGAGGTTGGCCGCAGTCATGGCTGTGGCATATGCAATTAAAGCGAAGATCATAATAAAGTTTCCTGTTCCATTGGTTGATAAAAATTCCATTGTGATGGCGCGTTATGCGCTTCAATCCTTGACCGCATGACTTGCGCCCTGGCTTCTTTGGTTGGTGGTGGGTAATTGCCATGCTTCCAATGCACATCAATACCCACGTTTCTGCCGATGTTAGTACTGTCAGCTGACGCAAATGGCAGTTTTGTAAATATTGCAGGGTCAAGCATCCGAAGTCCATGCAATTTACAGGCTGGTCTGCCCATGTCATCACAGATTACCCGCATGGCCTGGCTCATTTTGACCCACCAGTTTTGTGTTCCAACTGTGGAAAACTCGCCTGAACTGCCAATGCAAACCCTGACATATGTGTTGGCCAATTGTTCAAGGCGCTCCAATGATTCATGCATATGCCAAACTGGGGCGCCAAACCATGTGGGTAATGGGCAATCTCTGAGCAACGCATCGTTGTCTGCCTCATTGCCGTCAATGACATCGGGAATGACAGCAAAGTCACACGATGGGACTTTCTTCAGATTTAGCGCCCAATCGTAAAAGGGTTGCCAATCTGTGATTGGCTTGCCTGAACGCCAGGCTGAAAACGCCCCATTGTCGATTGCAAAGGATTGGCAAACTTCAATGGCTGTGGACAACTGATCTGAATGGGCAAACGAAACAAACGCATGACCATTTTCGATGGCTTTGACCGCTACTGTCGCAGGGGTGATTGGTAAGCCGTGGTAGTGAATCATGCCGTTGGTTCCTCTGCCACCTTCGGTACAGTTCGGTACATCTCCGAATTCTCCAAAGCCATGTTTTTCTTGACCAATGCTTCCACGCATTCTTTGAACCGGCGAGCATTTAGGCCATGCTCTTTGGCCGAGTCACGCCACTCGTCATAGTCCACCATGGCCGCAAACCCCTCGATGCCGTCTGCCGTTCGCTTGGCTTCGATAGCCACCAGACAGTTCAGCGCGATGCGCTGGTTGCCTGACAGGATCACCCGCTTTTGGATGTTGCCCATCAGGCCGCTAATGTCCACAGCCGTCAGGTACGCACCCTTGACCGCCAAGCCGTGCTTGTCTTGAATTGGCAAATCCACTTGCGTGATCTGGAAGTTCTTAGGCGCAGGCATCTCTGCATCCTTCATCTTCTTAGACTCAAACGCAATGGTCTTGGTTCCCGAATCCAGCTGGCATCGGTATTCCGCATCCAACGCACCCTTCAGGGCTGTGCTACCCCTAGACCTATCCTTGTCGGCCACGCCAGAGTGATGCACCACCAGAACGCAGCAGTTCCATGGTTGGCGCAAGTAGGTGTCAAGGTGCTGAATGAACGCATTCATGTCTTGGGTGCTGTTCTCGTCACCGCCATGGTTACGCGCCAAGGTGTCAATGATGATCAAGCTGGGCACGGTTCCCGCCTGCGCAGACAGCTCTTTGATGCTTTCGGCCACCACCGCAGCCTCTGTGGCGTCATACAACTGTGCCGCACGGTGGCTCTTGTACAGTGGCGCACCGTCCAAAGTCTGGCCGTTGCCGATCTGCCATGCCTTGAAACGTCTGGCCAAGCCATTGTGACCTTCGCCGGCAATGTAGAACACCGAGCCTTGCTTAACCTCATGGCCATGCCACGCTTTTCCAGTTGCCACGCAGCAGGCGATGTCGATGCTGACGAAGGACTTACCGCCGCCTGGGTCACCGAACACTTGCGCCAGCGAGTCTGCCTCGATGTAGTCATCTACGATCCACTTGATTTGCGTGAGTTGCAGGCTGTCAGCCCGACTGAACTCAAACGCCAGTTTGTCGCGCATTGGCCCTGCCACGCGCTCAATCTGCTCTTTGACGGCATCCAAACCTTGCAGGCAATGCAGGTCATTGAAGTCCGTTGGTTTGTTGTCTACCATATCCGAATCAGAGAACGATGGGTACACAATCTCCCCAAACACCAGTGCCGCAGCTGCACGGCCTTTGGTCACGCCAGGGTTGCCCTCGGTGAACTGATCATTGTCTGCACCGATCACGATTTTGGAGCCTGGGAACATCTCTTTGGCGCTCTTGGCCACCTTGGCCAAGTTGCCGCAGTCAAACGCCACCAGCACGGTGTAGCCTGTTGCCTCATGGATCGATGCACATGTGGCAAACCCCTCACCAATGAACACGATCTTGCGGTTACCACGCAGTTCGTAAAACCCACCCTCGATCTTGCCACCTTTAAGGAACCGCTTATTGCCATCTGCATCAATGGTCTGGTAACTCAATATCTCGCCTGCCTGATTGATCACCGGCACAACCAGTCTGCCTGCACGATCAATCTTGATCCCGTTGGCGCCAACATGTTTGCGCACAAGGTATGGATGGTCATTGCTTGCATCGGCATACGTTCCCACCTCATCCTCTGCCCTCTCTGCGGCCACCGCCTGCGAGGCCAGTCTGTCTGCATCTTTCTTGGCCTTGACCTCTGCCACCCACTTATCATGCTCAAAGCGCTCAGTGAACGACATTGCACGGCCAGTATCTGCCACCCACTTAGCTTCAAAAACTGGCTCCTTCCAACAGCCAGCAATGCCCACAGGCACTTTGCCACTGGTGTGCAAAATGTACCAGCCGTCAAGCGCACCCTTCTTGCTTGACACATGCGCAACACGGTGAATCTCACCGTCAGCAATGATCTGGTCTTTGATCAGCAACCCTGCCGCCTCACAATGCCGGCGAAACGATTCCTCTGGGTTGATCAGGTCTTGGCTCTCTGTGGCAGCTGCGAAGCCATTTGGGAAAATTGTTGTTAGGTTAGTCATATAAATAAAAGTTGTTGTGTTTTTACAGATGTGCCGGCGTCATATCTTATGGAATTGCCTTTTGGATATGCTTCAACCTCATAATTTAATTTCTGGCGTAACTTGTTTTTTTGTGATTTGCTTCCAACAAAATAAACATACCGATGTTTGGCACTTCTGTTGATTCTGTTTTCTGAATTACCCAAATTGTGCCGGCTGTGCTTTCCATCTTCACCGGCCATGTCAGTGCGCTCTTTTGTTGTTCCAGTAAACAAAAAATTGCTTGCTTGGTAGATGTAGCCAACATGGCCCATGGCTGTATCAGCATAAGACACCACAATAGTTGGCTTGGGTAACATTTGCAAACTCTTGCTTACCAAGAAAGAAGCGCCATTAGTGATGCCATCATTCAAACAAAGCCTGTTCAACTCCAAAACAATATCTTTGTTTTCTATGCCACAAACGCCCATGCAAAGAAATGGGCTTGCTGGCACACCGTAGGTCACAATGCCTTCTAATTGCTCATTGATGTACAGTCCAAACGCATGGGAAATCGGGCACATTCTTTTGGCGTAATGCTTTTGCAACAGCCAAGGCTCAACCTCAAAACTGTTGACTGGCAAAACTTTCATGCCTTGGCCTCCACCAGCTCTGGCCAAATAGACTGCCAACTGCCCTGGCACACCATCTTGCGAGTGAGCCTGCCTTCGCTCTGCTGCTCTACTCTGACGGCCTCCCACGCTGACATCTCACGCCGGCCAGTAAGGCACTGGTAAAGATATTGCTCGTTTATGCCAACTTTTTCTGCCAGTTGTCGGCGCTCATCTGGGGGTATTTGTGTGTTCATAGGACGCAAAGTCTAGCAGATTGCTTGAGAAAATCCGTATTAGGGAAAGCACCTACACAAATAATTTAAATATTTCTAGCAAAACGCTTGACGACATCTAGCGATATGCTAGATAATTCTTTCCATGCCAACGAAATTGTTCTTGGCATCACGCCGCAAGGCCATAACTTAGGAGGTCACATGACCGATTTCACTTTCTCTCCCGCAGACTTCAACGCTACTGAAATCACAGTAGTCGCTAACACGCCAGACGGCAAACAATACCTTGCAGAGCGTTATGGCTTTGCTTGCGTTTCCATCAACATTCGTAAGTCTGCTGCGCCAGACCTTGCTGATAGTTTTGAATTTCAGGGTTTGTCTTACAACTAAACCAAACGGGGCCTCGGCCCCCGAAAGCACAACATGAAACACAGCAAATATTTCCACTACCCCGAAGTCAAGAACGCCAAGCTCAACGCCCGTGGCGAAGCAGTCATTGACTTTATTCTCGCCATCGCCATCGGTGTTGGCATGGCCGTCCTACTGGTTGCATGGTGGTCAGCATGACTTGGCCATTCCCGCCATTCCCAAACCCCAAGCACAAAGACCCACGCCAACCTAAGTTCAACCCTGACAACTTTGAGGACGCACCAGTATGACCATCATCACGCCACAAAAAATGGCAGAAGACATCTTGAAAATAATGAATGATGTAGCTTCTGAATACCCCGAAGAAGACCGTGAAAGATTAAAAACAGTAATGCTTGGACAGTTGGGTATGGCTATGTTTAAAGGCCCGTTTGAGATTGAAAAATCAGCAAAGGAAAAAAACACATGAACCCCACACCCGCCTGCCCTAAAGGGCTGACCCAGTACGAGTGCGAACTTGAAGGTGTTGATCTGGTCTGCTTCTTAGAGTACACGCCAGACGAAGAAGGCTCGCGCGACAGCTATGGCTTACTCAATGAGCCTGGCACATCTGAGAATATTGAACTGGTCAACGCATACGTTAGAGGCACTGACGTTGACATTGGCCACTTGCTCTTGCAGTACCTTGTAGACCACATCACAACCACAGCACTTGAGGACTTTAAAAATGACAATTACTGATTTGGTGGCGCAACTGCGCCAGGCTAAACAGGCCGAACTGGACGCTAAGAATGAGCGCCTGCGCATTGAGGGTTTGATCACTAAGCAGTTTGCCAAGCCAGAAAGCAATGAAGGCACGCACAATGACGAAGACTTCAGCATCACTTGGAAGCTCAACCGTTCGGTTGATACTGACCGTTTGGCAGCCGACTATGACGATCTGCCTGACAACGCCCAGCGTGCATTCAGATGGAAGGCCGAGGTCAACTTGGCTTACCTCCGACAACTCTCCGAAATTGACCCAGCGTCCTACAACAAGGCTGCCGTGTTCATTACCAGCAAACCCGCAAAACCATCCATTGAACTGAAAGACTAACATGGCATTCGATCTATCCTCCATATCTAAAACCAAACGTGTACGCTCACCCAAAATTGTTGTGGTTGGCCAAGGCAAGATTGGCAAGACAACCTTCGCGGCCATGGCGCCCAACGCCATTGGCATCCTGACCGAAGACGGCGCAGATGCCGTAGACGCAAACGCCTTCCCGCTGGCTTCTAGCCTGCCCGAAGTCTATGCGGCCATCGACACCCTGATCAACCAAGAGCATGACTTCCAAACCCTGTTCATTGACTCGCTCGACTGGCTTGAACCCATGATCCAAGAGTATGTGTGTAAGCAGAACAACTGGAAAAACATCGAGGCCCCAGGCTTTGGTAAGGGCTATGTGGCCGCCGCTGAAGAATGGCGCAACTTGCTCTCTGGCCTTGAGGTCTTGCGCTCTGCCAAGGGCATGGGCATTATCTTGATTGCGCACGACAAGATCAAACGCATCGAAGACCCGCTGACCGAGGGCTATGACAGCCATGTCCTTAAACTGCACGACAAGGCCGCTGGTTTGGTGCAAGAATGGGCAGATGTCATTGGCTACGCAGGCTACCGCATCTTTACGAGCAAGACAGACGCAGGATTCTCTAAGAAAGAAACCAAGGCCACCACCACTGGTGAGCGCATCTTGCACGTTGAACCTCATCCGGCTCATTGCGGTGGTAACCGCTTTGGCCTGTCCAATATGCCGCTTGACTGGACGGCATTCCAAGCAGCGCTTACTCAGGCGCAGTCTTGATCACCCCAGTTCGTAACTTAACTTTTTAGGAAATTTATCATGGCTCAGTTTAATTTTGACGCATCGCAAGTTGCCCCCCAACAGTCATCAGGCCCACTGCCTGCCGGCACTTACTTGGCACACATCATCGAATCCGATGTGGCGCCCTTAAAGTCTGGCAACGGCGAAGGTTTGAAGTTGACTTTTGAAATCATTGATGGCCAGTTCAAAGGCCGCAAGGTTTGGGAAAACTTGAACATCATGCACACCAACGAAGACACGCAACGCATTGCACAAAGCCAGTTGTCTGCGCTTTGCCATGCTGTGAATGTCATCAAGGTGATGGACACTGCCGCCCTGCACTTCAAGCCAGTCAAGATCAATGTGACTGTGCGTGAGGCACAAGGCATGTACAAGGCCAGCAACAACATCAAGGGCTATGAGTCTGCCGGTGGTTTCAGCGCACCAGCGCCAGCTGCTGCCGAGACGCCTGCATGGCCAACAGCCGAGCAAGAAGCCGCCAAGTCCAAAGCACCCGCTTGGGCACGGAAAGGCTGACATGGCCTTGCTTCCACAATCAGTTACTGATCCTGTGGCCGATGCCATCTTTGCCTACTACAAGGCAAAGTATGGCGCGGAAGCGCAGCGGCCTTACCTTGGCGCCTCTGCCATTGGTAAGCCCTGCCTGCGCCAGCACTGGTATTCATTTCGGTGGTCTAAGCCTGCGCAGTTCTCTGGCCGGCTGTATCGAGTGTTTCAGACTGGCCACTTACAAGAGCCAAGGGTCTACCAAGATTTGGCAAGCATTGGCTGCACGGTCTACCAGATCAACCCAGCGACTGGCAAGCAGTGGTCATTCAGCGAACCAGAGACTGGCCACCACTTCCAAGGCAACGCTGACGGCATCATTATTGGTTTGCCGCAGGCGCCTAAGTCTCCGCACATACTGGAGATAAAGACAGCATCTGACAAGATGTTTAAAGAAATGCAAAAAAATGGCGTAAAGAAGGCCAAGCCCGAACACTACGCGCAGATGCAAATATACATGAAGTGGAGCATTGATCAGTTTGGCGAAGACGGATGCCAGAGGGCGCTGTACTTTGTGGTGAACAAGGACAATGACGACATCTACACCGAGCGCTTGGATTACAACCCTGACGAGGCGCAGAAGCTGATCGACAAGGCCATGGCGGTGATCACCAGCGTTGAGCCACCAGTTGGCATTTCGACTGACCCCACATGGTTTGAATGCAAGTTTTGTGATTACCAGGCGATCTGCCATGGCACGGACGTACCATCCCCCACTTGCCGTTCTTGCGTGCATGTCACGCCAGAGATGGATGGCCAAGGCCGTTGGTCATGCGCTTCGCATGAGATTGACTTGGCCACCGAAGATCAGCGCAAGGGTTGCGAGCGCCATCGGTACATTCCCATTTTGCTTGCCAAGACGGCCACGCCAATTGACAAAACCCACGACAGCAGCATCGTCTACCAAATGCCTGATGGCAAGAAGTTTGTCAATGGTGACCCAGAGTTTCGCCCTGACTTTATCACTAGCGCCGAAATCCATGCCTGCAAGGACAAGATCATGTTGGTTGACCAACAAGCTCTTGAGCTGCGCACAAAACACAACGGAAGGTTCGTATGAACACCCCACCAATCCAAGACATTACCCTCAGAGACTATTTTGCAGCTGCTGCAATGCAAGGTTTATTAACATCTGAAATTGTTGGAGAGTATTCCAATACACATGTTGCCAACATTGCTTACATGGTTGCAGATGCCATGATTGAGGAGCGCAAAAGTGAAACTGCGTGAGTACCAGTCTCGCGCAGTGTCTGACCTATTTGCTTGGTGGACAAAGCACACCGAGGAGGCCGACATTCCTCTCTTGGTGTTGCCTACCGCCGCCGGCAAGTCGGTGATTTGCGCTGAGATTGTGCGCCAGATGTGGGAGCAGTGGCCAGAGTTTCACCCGCGCACTGTGGTGCTGGTTCCTTCCAAGGAACTGGCCGAACAGAATGCGGCCAAGCTCAGAGCCTTACTGCCCCACACCATCAGCGTGGGCTTTGTCAGCGCTAGCCTGGGCACAAAGAAGTACAACGCTGATGTGATTGTGGCCACCATTGGCAGCATCCACAAGGCCGCGCACTTGCTTGGCAACATCAAGGCCGTGGTGATTGACGAGGCTCACCTAGTGAGCCAGAAGGCAGGCGATGCAGGCATGTACCGCACCTTTCTGTCTAAGCTCGGTGAGCTGTGCCAGTTCAGAACTGTGGGCATGACGGCCACGCCATTTAGGGGCAATCAGGTCTGGCTGACTGACGGTGACGATCCATTGTTCACTGGCATTGCAAGCCGTGTGTCCATGGGTGAGTTGCTTGAGCAGAAGTTTATTGCGCCGTTAGTTCCACCGGCTGAGAGAATCAGCACTCGCATTGACGCCAGCCATGTTGGCATCTCTAACGGTGACTACAAAGTTGGCGAACTATCCCGCGAGGTTGAGAAATACCTTGCCAAAGTGGCCACAGAAGCCACCAGAATCGCCTCAGAGCGCAAGAAATGGATCGCCTTTACACCGAGTGTCGAAAACGCTGAAAGCCTTGCAGACAAGCTAAACGCACTTGGCATTGTGAGCGCTGTTGTGTGCGGTGAGACACCAAAGCAAGAGCGCGAATACTTGATTGCTCAGTTTAAGAGCCACCAGATTCACTGCCTGGTCACCGTGCTGGCGCTGTCAGTTGGCTTTGATGTGCCAGATGTGGACTGCATTGTTTGGTGCAGGCCAACGAAGTCGCCAGTGCTTTATGTGCAGGGCATGGGCCGAGGCACACGCATTGCAGACGGCAAGACCGATTGCTTAGTGCTTGACTTTACTGACACCGTGGAGCGCTTGGGGCCAGTGGACACGATCCAAGGCAAAGCCAAGAAGAAGTCAGGCACACAAGAGGCGCCCTACAGCATCTGCCCCGACTGCGGTGAGCGCAACTTGCCGGCAGCCATGGTGTGTGTGCATTGCGGTGGCACGATCAGGGAAGAAGAAGCCAAGCCGATGGATGCCAAGGTTTCTTATGCTGCGCTCTTGTCAAGCCAGACCGCCATGGCCGAGCTGGTGTGGCACGACATCACCAAGGTGGGTTACGCCATGCACAGAAAAGAAGGCAAGCCAGACAGCATGAGGGTTGACTACTACAGCGGCCTGCTGCGTGTGGCCAGCGAATGGGTGTGCTTTAACCACGTTGGCTACCCCAAGCAAAAGGCACAGGACTGGTGGCTAAAGCGCGACAAGATGGTCATGCCGTCTGGCACTCAGATGGCGCTTGACTACTTGCAAGGACGAAAAATCAATGAGCCAGTCAGAATTGCAACCCGCAAAAACGGAAAATATACAGAGGTAAAAGATTATGAATTTGATAGAACTGAACGCCATCAAGAGGCATCTAGACAGCCAGGTCAAGCAAGTAAATTCGATACAAGTAAATTGCCAACAGTGCAACAACTTTGCAGTTGGAATGTGTAAGCAGTTTGGAGCCAAACCACCGTTAGAGTGGATCACCGGCACGGTTGAGTGCGAGCATTGGGAATGGGATCAAATACCTTTTTAGGAGACAAGCATGACTGACTGGACGAAAGAAGAAGACGAAGCGTTCAATGATGTTGAAAAGAACAGCAACCTTGGCAAGCAGATACTGCGTGACATTGAGGGGCAACCATACCATTGGGATGTGTATGTGTCGCCCTCGCAGCGCAACCAAGTGCTAGACGAATGCGCCAAGCTGGCTGATCAATGGGATTTGCCGGTGTTTGCCCAAGCTATCAGAGAAATGAAAACATAATGGAAATCCTAATTTACACCAAACGCAAATGTCCTAATTGCGTAACAGCCAAGATGATCTTGAGGGCTGAAAACATTAGGTATGTTGAGATTGACATTGAGTCAAACCCTGCATTGCTTAGTGATCTGCCAGAAAGCTCACGCCAGATGCCGCAAATCTTTATTGATGGCCAGCACGTTGGCGGCTTGGCCGGCTTACATGAAGCACTTACAAAGACAAAATATGCCACGCCCAAAACCACCGGAACCCCTTAAAGGCCGCCAGATCAGGCTCACAGATCGTCACATGATGATCTTCCAAGAACTTGGCGGCATTGACTGGCTGCGCAAACACTTGGACAAGAGCGCCAAAATGCCTGCCAAGTATTACCGTCTTGAATTAGACGCACCTTCAAAGAAAGAAATCAATGACTAAGGAAAACACATGAGTTACATCGTGGCATCACTGCCGCCCATGAAGTGCTTTGTCAAGCGCGAGTTCTTGTACAACGATCACAAAGGCCATGGCGAGCTGGAGCCTGCTATCTGGGTCAGCCTCAAAGCCTTGCGTGGCCAAGTGTTCCGCATCGAGTCGCTGTTGCCCAACTACGGCGCCCTGTACGACAAGCTGCCGATCCACGCATACGTCTGGCACAAAGACGCTGGCAATCTGCCGATTGACACGCTACAGCTGTGGGACTGCATGGGCTACCGTTTTACGATCATTGAAAAGATTGGCCTGCGTAACCTTGGCGTCAAGTTCCTTGGCAAAGACAAAGAGTGGCACTTCGGGCGCTACTTGTTCACGGTGGATTTTTGCGCCGAGGGCATGGACTTGGACACTGGGTTTACCGAGCAGGCCGAGGAACACAAGTCGTTCAATTGGATTGCGCTTGACAACGGCCAGTTTGCCTGCCAGCCAAACAACCGATGTCTGTGGTATGACCAAAGCCTGATACCAAGTGAGACAAAGTTTCCCGACTTCCAAGCGGCGCAGCGCCTGTGGACAGTAGACGGCACGCGCAAGTGGTCTGCCGGTGACGACTGGTTCTATGACATCAAGGAGAGAGCGTGAGTAACAAACCAGACTTTTCCACATGGAGCCAGGCTAACTTGGCCAAGTTTGCCGAAGAAGCCTACGCCAAGTTGTGTGAGCAAGATGACCGCATTCAGCACTTACAATGCGACTTGAAGACGGCCATTGAGGCTTACCGCGCTGTGACTAAACAAACGCCCGAGTCCCAGCCCGATCAATGATCAGCGCTTGCTTGCGTGGTGCGGCTTCTGGCGTATTGGGCACGCTCAAATGCGTCCAGCGGTCAAACTCACGGATCACTTGGTCATAGGGTAAACCCGAAGCAATGATTGCCCTGACTACTTGGTCTGGCGTCAGTCCAGGAACCCTGATGTCCACAGCACAACCAACGCGATGCTGGCTGCTATCTTTAGAGCCAACAGCGTCATTGACTTGCTTGTTTCTAAAAGCCGAGTTGACCATGATGGGCTTGCCGCCCAAGGCTTCTTTGACGTCTTCGAGGAACTCAGCCAAGCGCTGAAGGTTTGCCAGTTCTTGTTCATTGGGGGTATTGTCCCAGCCGTTACGTTCTGCGGTTTCTGAAGCTGTCAGTTCTTCAAGTGTGAAGTGTGGTGTCATTTTTTAATCCTGTCTGCGATCTTTTCCATGGTGCGGCCACCGAAGTAGAACGACATGACAAGCATGCCCCACTGCCCAAGCAACTCGACGTAGGCGCCGCGCGTCTCGTATTCAAAGATGGAGGCAACAGCAAAGCCGGAATAGGCCGCCAGAAGGAATATAAGCGTCATAGGGCGTATATTTTTGGACAGCCAAGAGTCGCTGGCCATATCCGCTTCAGCGCGCCTGGTGACGTTTTCTTGCTCTACTTCGTACAGTTTGGTTTCGTTGGCCATCTTGGCCAACTCGCCGTCTTGCGCCATCTTTTGCAGTTCCAACTGAGCCTTGGCTTTGGCCTCTGGGTCAGGGATCAGTTTGTCAATGAGCTTGCCACCGACATTTAAAAGTGCGTCTAGTCCAATCATTTTTTGTCCTCATCGTTTTGCATCAGTTTGATGCCTGACAGAAAGCCAATCATGCCGCCAATCAAAGTGCTAAAGGCGGGGCTGATCATTTTGAATATCTCAGCGTTGTCCACTTCCTTTGCCCACAGACCCAACATAAATGCAAAGACCATTGATAGAACAGAAATGCACAATGTGGTGCTGACCATTAGGGTCACATACAGCGTCAGTTTTTCTTTAGTGCTTGTTGTGTTTTCCATGTTGCCCTCATACAAAGATTTGGAATCGTCTGCGGTCTTCAAAAGATCCGAGTTCAATGGTGTTCTGCCTAGCCCTTTTGTCGTAAAGTTCCAGTTCCAAATCTTCAGTTTTTCTAACTTGTTTAAGACATTCCATTGCATATCTGTATTCTTCTTGAACTTTCTCAACTGCCTTGTCAAAAGCCAATTCTCTAGCGGTGTGAGTTGGTTGAACTAAGGGATACCATTTGTTTAGAGTGATCATTTCTTTTCCCTCTCAATCGCCCTCGCGTAGTAATACAAAACCTTGCTTCGTAAGTCTGCGCTATCTGCTGCGCCAGCCCACAGCGCCAAGTTATTCCAAATGCCTACCAGTTGCTCTGATCTACATGCATCGCCGTTGGTGGTCAGCCACTCAGACAAACGCTGATGGCGCTCACTCGGGTTTCCGAGCCAGCTTAGACCATAGAAGTCGGAGACGAGACATGACTCTTTGGCCGTAGCCCCTGACAGTAGCAACAGCAGTAGAAATAAAAACGGACGCATTCATTTGTCAACCTTACTATCGAGTTTATCGAATATTTTGCCGAGCATGTCTTTAACGTCGCGCATGTCGGCACGGTAGTCATCGCGGCCAACGTAGTTCAAAGGCATGGCCCGCACGTCCGTGTCGAGGCGCTCTAGTGATCGGTAGATGTTGTTTAACACCCAACCACCTAAGAACCCCGCCAGACTGACTGCGATGTTGAAAAGAACTTGGGTGTCCATTATTTGTTCGCCATGCCGGTTAAGTCAATGCGGAGTGCGTTTTTGTTTTTTTGCTTTGGCGCCAACTGGTTTGGTTGTTTTAAAGATTCTTCAAGTTGTTTTTTGTATTGCAATCCACGCGCAAACTCGGCAGCCGTTTGAGTGCCAGGAATCTTAAACGGCAAATTTTGCAAGGCTTCAAGACCACGCAATACAGCGCCAGCTGTGTTTGGGTAATTAACCGCGCCTGGCTCTTTTACCATTACATCATTTATGCTTTTCTTTAAATCAACAAGCGTGTCTCTGCCAGTCTTGCCAAACATGTATTCAAGTTTGTCTTCTCGATCAAGTTGAGTAACAAAATTATTAAACTTGTTTAAAACAATTCTGTCATTTTCATCATCAGATTTTTTGAGCAACAAATCTTTCATTCGTTGCAAGGTATAGCCTGTCAATTCTTTGTAAGCCTGTCGGCCTTCTTCGCCACCTTTTTTAAGCAATTGAGTTACGGTTCTCATTTCTTCCAATGAACCATCAACCACAATATGATCATAAACATTATCAAGAGCCACTTTACGATCTGTTTTTCCAGCTTTTGTGCTTAACAAATCATCAACTCTTTTAACATTTTCAAAATCTTTGGCCAACTGCTTACGTTCCATTCTGGCTTTGCGATACAAATCACCACCAGCGCCCTCGGTCATTTCATTGATGACGCCCTTAACTTGACCCATAAATGTTGCAGCAGATGGATTGCCTTGCGCCAAATTGCCAGCAGACTTGTAAATGTTTTCCAAGTCATCAATAGTTACTTGATTGCCAGTTACATTTTTAAGTTTATCTAATCTTGCGCTAATGGTTTGGATTTGAGGTACAGAAATGGCTTCTGGTGCATTGTCAGCCAACCATTGTTCTAGTTTTGCCGTATCAACAACTTGTTTTGTTTCACCAGACGCTCTTGCAGCTTCATAAGCATCATCAACTTTTTGAAGTTTGGTTTGATATTGTTTTACCAATTGTTTATCAATAATGTTGCCAATTGCGCGAGGGGCACTGCGATCAATACCTTTTCCTTCTTCTCCGACAACTTGATTTGTCATTTTTTCAAATTGATTCAAAATGTCTTGTCTTTGACCAACTTTAAACGCGCCATATTCTCTGCCTAATGCAGCTTTAACATCTTTAGAAACGCCGGGCAATGCGCCTCTTTCAACATCTGATTCAAATTGTTGTTTTGCCAAATCTTTTTCACGTTCGCCAGCTGTTGTGCGAATGTTAAATTTTTCAAACCGTTGCTGACGTTGCAAGTCTTCAGCAGTACTGGCCGCGCCCATGCCAACCATACCTGGTTGTTGTTCGCGTGTCATTACGTTGGCCAAGGCATTGCGCACTGGTGCGGTTGCTTGAGTGATGGCAGGGCGAGCAACAGCACCGGCTTGCATCATGGCAGCAGGCGCCAAAGCGTTGAGGGTTGTACCAGCTGCGCCAAGGGTTGGTGGCAAAGCGCCAGTAATTGGTTGCAAAAACTCACCAACAGCGCCCAAGGCTTCTCTGGCCGTCTGTGTGCGTGGCTGATATTGCACAGCCTTCATGGCTTCTTGGCCAGCGCGAATGCCTTCTTGTGTGCCGTATTTGCCACTGGTCAATGTGCCAACAGCGCCAACAATTGGAGAAATTAACCCGCCGCCCAAAGTTGCGCCAAGCGCCAATGGCGTTTCAATCACGCCCATGATGCGGTCACGCATAGACACTTCTGGTGGCTTAACACCAGTCACAACATTTTCAGCGCCTGGTATTGCAGTAGCCGCACCTAGCCCGATGGTCTTATAAAACTCCATCTTTGGCATCTTTGAATAAAATTTCTGATGCAATGAATCGGCCAGCTTGACATCTGGCACTGAGTCGTATTGAGGAAACTGTGCGCGGAACTCTGCAAGTGTGGCCATTATTTGCCTCCAGGTATATTTAACCCCAATGGATCATTTGCTGTTGCACCTGGTATGCCACCAGCCGCGCCGCCTGGCAATCCTTCAAGCGCTTTTCTTGATGCTTTAGGCACACGGCCATAGGTGGTTTCAAGATTTGTTGTGCTGCGCTTCAACATGTCTTCAATAACTTTAACTTGCTCATTAAAACCTTCTTTGGTTTTAAATTTACCAGACCATGAAGCAGGGTTAGTCAATTGTGACTCAATGATTGACATATCAGGGCCAGTCAATGCGCCAAGTGTGTACAAGTCTTTGACACCCATTAACAGTGCTGTGTACTTAGCTGTCATCCTAGATGTATCTGCACCAGAGGGAAGATATTTAGCGCCTGTAAATAAATTTTTATTAATTTCTTCTTTAAAGTCTTTAAGAGAACCAGCCAAACCAGCCAATTGCATGTCTGTGTCATTAAACTTAACGGGCGCCTCTTTTCTGGTTCCCACAGGCATACCAGGCATTCTTGCACCAGCCTCGGCAGGCACAGGCATGGCCGCAGCAGGCGCAGCAGTCTGATCAAGCACACTGGCCATGCCAGGAATGGCCGGCACACGCTGACCAGGCAATGCAGCTGGTGGCTGACGCATTATGCTTGCGCCTGGTGCGGCTACGGGTGCAGCTTGGAAACCAGTCGGGCCGTACACCACAGGAGTGGCCACGCCAGTTCTTGTATTGACTGCCAATAATCCGCTTGGGTCTTCTTGGATAGACATTGTGGGGTTGGCTTTTTCCCACGCAAATTTAGCTTGATCAAACGCCAAACGAGCCGCAGCATTTTGATCAGCATAAGTCATGCCTTTTATAAAATCACTGCCAGGCACAAGAGTAGCTGGGCCACCAAGTCCTGGTCTTGACATGACACGGCCACCAGTGCCTGTGTCTTGAGCAAATGTAACTGGCTTGTTTTCGGTAATGTATTTGGTTGCACCAAGGGCAAATTGTTTTTTCCAGTCGTCTAAACCAGCAGGGTCTTCAGGAATTCTTGCAATTTGTTGCATCAGCGGAATTTTTGTAAGCGGCGAATCTTTCATTGCCGGATCATTAACCACCAATTGCAAAAACTTAGCTGCATCCGCTTTATTAGAAATAATGCCAGATATGTTTTGATACATTGCCTGCGTATCTTGTGCCAGTTTTGCTTGCCGTGCAAGGTCTTCTGACCGCGATTTGTCAGCAGCAGTTAAAGTTGTAGCAATTTCACGGCCAGCTTTACCATATCCCGTCAACAATTGCATCCTTATGTTGGGATCTGTTAAATCAGCTTTTGCAAGAAAATTGCGCGTGTTTTGTTCTTCAGCACGCGCACGCTCATATTCAGCCATTTGCATTTGGCTTAATTGATTAGCTTGTTGCGCGTTTTGAATTTGTGACAATTGCGCATATTGCGCCAACTGATTTGGAATTTCAATTGGTCTAATGTTAAGAGCAATGTTTGGATTAAGTGCCATAATTAACCTCCTCCAGGTGGTTGAACCATATACGATGGAACATTAGAATACCCACCGGTATTTACCAATTGCATGTTTTGATTTCTTTGCAATGCGTTAAGCAAAGCATTGTTTTGAGAATAATTTAAATATGTACTCAAACCGCTAGTCAAAGCGTTAGCTTGGCCAACTTGACCAGCCGCTTGAGCCGCCGCACCGCCAGTCATTAAATTGCCCACATTGGTAGCGTAGTTCTGACCAGCTTGGCCAACCAAGTTTGTCGATGTCTGACCAATGCCGGCCAACGCTGCTTGGCGGTTGTACAACTGGTTTTCACGCGCTACATCTGTGCCGTATGATGTTAACGCTCGATTGTATGCGTTGCCAAATTCTTGTGACCCCATCTCTTGACCGTAGCGTTGCGCGGCTCTTAATGCGCCACCAGAGATCAAACCACCACGGGCAGCTGCTTGGCGATCAAGCGCTTTCTGGCCTTCTGCCAAACGGAATGCGTAGCCTGGATCAGCTTGATAATCGCCTGCACCAAACTTAAACGCGCCAGGCACATTGCCTGCCGTGCGCTGTAAATTTGCTAGCGCGTTATAACCAGCCTCACGGTAAGGCGCTTGATCTGCGCGAGTTTGCTCAAATATTTCGCGTTGAAGATCAGATGCTTGACCAGCTGCGGCGGCTTGCGTACTCGCTGCGCTTTTAGATGCTTTTGCACCAATTAAACTGCCAACAACCGTGGCTCCTGCTACCCATCCAGACATGGCAATTCTCCTTGTAACGTGAGTCCAAAATTGACTCGCATTGATGCTCTGTAATCTACCAGTAATTCATCGCCAGCGCATATTTTACGCGCAGCAATTGCATAAATGTCATCCCCTACTTTTTCGGGTCTGATATTGCAGTTAAATGAGTGGTTAATAAAACGCCCACCTGGGGTTCTTTTACCATCCACTCGGCCTGGGCAAACAACTTCCCCAGCCTCAAAATCACGGGTTGCAAACAACCCTTTGCCGTGGATCGGCGAATCGCGCAATTCCATAGCCACGCCTTCAGGCATCTCCATCAAATCCGACTCGTTATGGACAATCGTGTCCATTTCATTCTGAGTCATGCCGATCTGATAAAGAAACGCCCCATAATCAATCTGCGCTCTTTGTACGTCAGTCCGGCTGTCAGCAAGGCCACACGCAGGGACGACATACAAACGGTCTTCTAGCACCGCCAAATCATTGCAGTCGTCTGGGTTGTCGTACACGTCCACCCAAACCACTTCGTCTTCAAACACACGGCCTGCGCGTTGCATTCCAGCTTTTGCCGGAAAGTCGCATGGGCCAGTAAACACTTTAACGCCGTCATCTGTATTGACCGCAATCGTGCCCTTTTCAACTCGGACGTGGTAGGGCGTCTTATGTTCTGCGCCAGTCAAAACAGTCCAAGCGGGAATCGTAATCTTGCGCTCGTAAACGCCTGGCTTAAAAATATGCTCAGTAACAATGTTGGCCTGCGGCATTTTTAGAAGTTCATTCTGCAACGCCAAAACCTTGCCCGTCATGGACAAAGCTAGTGCAAAATTAAAACCTTTGCCGTAGGTCACACGCATTAGGTTACCTCACGTCCAGAAACGCGAATGTTGATTGCGCTGGCTGTGCCTGCAATTGTACTGATAAAGTCGCCCACGCCAAGCACTTGGCCAACCAGTTCAGGAAACGTATAAACCTCAGACGCCTGCAAGGTCTTGGTCTTGGTAATCAAGTTGGTGTTGCCAGCCGAGCCAGCAGTCGTCACCAAGTTCACGCTGATCGTGGCGGCAGACGCGCTGATGTTAGTTGCGGTGAACTTGTCGATGATGGCCGTAACGCCAGTCGCTGTGTACTGGGTTGTTTGTGCGTTCTCGGCAAATTTAGCCGGTACGAGGACTTTGACGGTGACTGTCATGGTTTACTCCAAGAGAAGGATGTTATTCGGGATATATTGTGTCATCAACCAGTTTGCGCCATCAGACACAAGTGTCGCAGAATCTCCCGAACTTGCCAAGAGAATTGATGTAGTAGCCGCGCCGCCTGCCAAGGGAACTACGTTGCTAGACGCCGACACAAGCGCTTGTACTTGGTAATTTTGAAAGTACAAAACGCGCCCTGTATTGGTTGATGGCGTTGGCAAGGTGACCGTACAAGTTGAGCCTGACTTATTGTTGATCAGCCAAACTTCAGTTGCCGCAACCGTAAAGTCAGCGGTTTTGGTGGCTGGCGCAGAAACAGGCTGCTTGCTGTTAAACGTAGACCAATCAGCCGAGCTTAACGCGCCACGGTTGGTTGCCGAGGCCGTGGGCACGTTTAGCGTGATAACTGGCGTTGTTGTGCCATTGGCAACAGTCGAGGAAAGATCTGTGCCAGTTGTGCCCAAAGTCAGCGCGGCCACCGAAGTGACAGTGCCCGAACCTTTGTTGTTAAATGTTGTCCAGTCAGTACTGGATAAAAAACCATTAGTAGAACCACTAGCTTGCGTGATGCTTAGTGTGCCTGCCGAGTAAGCCAATGGCGCGCTGATTGTAGTGGCGGCGACTGCTGTTCCATTGCCGTACAAAATGCCAGAAATGCTTGTGGTCAGCGTTATCGCTGGCGTGGTGGTAGGGTTTGCCACCGTACCAGCAAAGCCATTGGCAGACACGACAGACACGCTGGTGACCGTACCTGTACCATAGGGCAGGGCAGGGATGTCAGCAACCACCAAAGCCCTGAATGCGGGTACAGCAGATGCGCCCGATGTTGGGCCAGCCAACACAAAGTTAGCAGTTTTGGCCGCATACGGGTTTTGCGTATCGCCATAACCAGCTGCAAGGCTAATGTCAGGCGCAATGCCTCCAGACGATAATACGGGCGCTGTGGCTGTTACAGCAGTGACCGTGCCTTGCGTGGGTGGGGGCGATAGACTGAACGCCTCTAATTGCTTTTGCATTTCGGCAATCTGAGACAGCAAAGCAGACGATTGATCGGTCAAGCCAGCTTCTTGGATCTGCTTGGCTAACTCAGCGCTCAGATCAACTGGCGGGGGCTGGGTTTCAACATTCTGCGCCAATGCCTGCAAGGCCGCATCGTAAGACGCAATCAAAGACACCGTGTCAGTGCCAAGGTTTCCTTCGTCCACAATTGTGGCCGCATTAAGGAGCGACAAAAAGAACAAGTACCAAGCGCGGTCAATCAGACCCGTGCGAGGGTCAATCAGCGGCACTCGTGGTGGCGTGATCGGCGTTGGTGTAGCGTTAGGGCTAGGCATTCGTTGGACTCAGAATAAGTTCTGCGCCCATGATGGCAATCTTCACAGGGTCAGTGCCAGACACCTCATAAACTCGGTCACGCAGTTTGACAGTCATGCCCAAACGCCGCCAGATTACACGTTTGTAATACTGGCCAATCTTGCCCATGGACGCCCAATGCTCGCTTGACCATGTGTGGCCACCATCATCTGACCAACGCAACATGACTTGCGGATCCGCGCCTTGGGTTGCAACAGTTTGTTGTTCGGCAATCAAATAATCATTAGATTCTGTAATTAAATAATCGCCAAGTTCAGTCTCAAGATAGATTACTTCAGAAGTCACATAACCATTTAAGCCCACGCCAGACTCGCAATCAAGTTGCATCATGTGCTGGGTTGTGCGCTTGAGGTTATTCTGGCCAGTCGGCAGCGCGCGCCATGTGCGTAGCCATTTTTGAACGCCGTTGTTGTCTGAATAGTCGTCTAAATCAAACGCATAGATGTTGCCGTTTTCAAAGTCACCCACAACAACTTTGTTGTTAAACGCCATCTGACAGTTACTGCGGTGACGTGTAAAGTTGCCGTTAGAAAACCCTGCACGCTCATGCCAGGCTTGCGTGGCCGCATCATAAACCCAAGTGGTGTTAGCACTAGGGAAAACCAGTACATAGAAGCTGTGGCCGTCTTGCTGATAGGTGTACGCAATGGCGTCCGACAGATCGGCATACTGCTGAATCTGCCACTCAACAGCGTGCGTGGAAATGCGAACGCCAGTGTAACCGTTGGCGCGGTAGACAATACCCTCACCACGGCGGTCACGGCCAAGCCAGAACAGGCCGTTGTCCATCTTGGCAATCGAGTAAGGGGCAGCACAGCCCAACTCATTAAACGCGCCTTGGATGCGTTGCAAAGGAAAGTCTGTTGCGCCAGAGTCGTACCAAACCTCAATCGAGTTAGTGCCAAAAGCCCACACTTCGCGGAAGTTGGCGGCCACGGCCACCAAGCCGTCAGGCGAGCCTTCAGTGCTAGCAAACTCAAGCGGGTCAATGGATGTGCCGTCTAGCAGTGCAGTAATCCACAGCTTCTGGCTGTTTGGCTCGTTGAACACAAAGTAGCCATCCAGATAGCAGACAGTCACAGCACCTGGGAAGTCTGGGTCAGTAATCTGACCGAAGGCGTTTGTCGTGTTGTTGTAGATGTAGCTGGGGCCATTGGCCGCAATGAACAACTGCGTGCCGTTGTCAGCCAAACTGACAGGGCCAGTGCCGGCTACCGTGCCAATTAGCGTGGCGACATACGATGTGGTGATCTTGTACAGCTGCGTGCCAGAAACAACAAACGCTGTGCTGTCGCTAGATGAGAACGCCCAAAGGCCACGGATCGGGCCGTTGCCAATGGTGTTAAGTAATTTAAGACCAGGGGCGCGGTTTAGGAACGCAGGCTCTTTACCAGCCTCTGGGACGATCTCTGGAAACAGATTGACCATCCGAGCGTCTGCCGCATTGACGCTTCGGGTGACGTATGTAGAGCCAAGAATCGGCGTCTTCATTAGTAGTTACCGGCATAGATGTTGAAACGCTGGCGGTTGGCCACCAATGCGTAAGGCAGTGCCATCACATCATCTGGGTTGTTGATGCGCTTCAAGTCACGCTTGGAAGTCATCGCAATGCGCTGCACTTGTGGGCTTGGCTCAACGCCAAACTCAGGGGCAAACTCCATGGCCAAGTTGTATGTAAACGCACGCAGATAGCCTGGTGGGTAGTACAAAATTGTGGACAGCGTGGCGGGGCGATTTAGTTCTTCAACCGATACAAAGTGAAATTCCAAGTCTTGCGTTGGTCTTGGATAGAGATATATCTCAATATCGGGAAACGTCATGTTTACCCACATAACTTGTGGGTAAGTAGAAGTCACGGTCTTAACAGCAATACCGTTGTACTGCTGTTGGTTAATCATCTTGATGCCATAAGACACGCCGTTGTTTGCTTTAAAGTATGTAGCGTCATCAAGCAAAATGGGGCGAAGGCCAACAAAGTCACCAGTTGGGCCAAGGGTGCGGCTAATTAAGCCTGCTGGCCATGTAAAGACTTGATCTTGTGTGCAAAACACGGCTAAACGCTCTGTGTTCCACGAATCAATCATTTGATTGAACGCCATCAAGGCGTCTTGTGACGTAGCCGCAGAGGGCGTCTCACCTTCAGCAAGCACACCGAGAAGTCTAAGCGCCCGTTCGATTTGTTGGCCAGCGGTGTACGTTGTCATTTTTAAACCTCAGCAGTGGTTTTTCTACGGCGTTTAACTTCCAGCACGTTCACAGGAGCCGCTTCTTCAGTTTCAGAAGGCGTGTCTGGATTATAACGAGTCCAGCCATTTCTTTCATCCATTTCAACCTCAGACTCCATTGTTGCAATCTTTGCGCCGTGGATGGGGTGTGTCAATGTAATGTTCATAATTTAAGAATGGGGGTAATTAGCCCCCATTTGGTTTTAGCCGATAACCCAGTTTGTGCCGTTGCAGAAAACGGGCACAATGTTAGAGCCACCACCGGCAACGGTAGCGCCAGCATTACCAGAGTAAGCGGCGTTTGAGTTGCTTACAGCAGACCGAGTACCAGCCAAAGCGGCTGATGCTGTGGGCAACTGAGCAACTGTGTACAACGTAAATTGCGCTTCGTCCAACGCAGGGTCAGCGAATGCTACGCCGACAGGCTTAGTGTTTGACATGATTTTTCCTTTTAAAAAATGAGGGCCGAAGCCCCCATTTAAGTTTAGGCAACGCGATAGATTGAGTACGCTGCGTCACCAGTTTTGCGGAAACGGAACGTGCCAGATGTGTTGCTGGTTTTAGTCAGCGAATCTTGGATCGTGTCGTTACCAACAAGGGTGTTGCCCGTACCAGCAGTGAAAACCACGTCATTTGCTGCATTGTCACCAAGGTTGATGAAAGCGCAGTCAAATGTCGAGCCAACTTTAAGGCTAGGGAATGCAGCGTCAAGCAATGCGCCTGTGGGGAATACATAGGCTCCAGCGTCTGTGCCGCCTGAGTCCATGGTACACACACCGGAAGCCAAATCGGCTGCGGTGATAGTGACAGCCGCGCCAGTCAAAGCAACTGGAGTGCTGGTGTTGGAGAAACTGATTTCGCCAAGATTGCCGTCACCAACTTGGTAACCGCCTGCGCCATTAGGTAATGCCATGATAATTTCCTTTCAATGTTAATAACAGAGATAGGGGCCGAAGCCCCAATCAATTAGCCCCAGATACGGCAGCCCATTTGTGGGCGGATCGTGTTGAAGCCGTACAAAACGTCAATACGGCAAGGCATACGGTCATTGTTGATGTCATACTGACGCACGACACGCAAAGAGATACCGTTGTGGACTGCGCGAGCAGCCATGTCAACACCTTGTGGCAACAGCAAGTCAGCAGTTGCGAAGGTGATGGCGTCCTTGTGATAGACCAAGTTCTGAGCGTACTGGCTAGAAGCAGCGCCTACGAACACGACAGCCTTACCAGAGACAGGGAAGCTGTCAACGGTAGCCAAAGCATTGGCGGCGGTGTAGATAGGAGCAACGTTCACGACAATTGCAGTACCGCTGGCAGTGGCGTCAGCCAAAGCAACGAACTGGAACAACGAACCAGTGGATTCACGGGTCTGTGGGTTCACAGCAAAGCAATCAGCAACAGTGAACACGTCGCCGGCTTTAACTGTCAGGCCAGAGCCGATAGTCAAAGCAATGCTAGAAGCACCTTGAGAAGTCACAGTGGTGGTCACAGAGTTGCCGGTGGCAACGCGCGAACCAGTTGTGTGTTGCTTGATAGACTGAGACATGTTGATCTCGTCAAAGCCCAACACGCCAGTGCCCATCATGCCGTTCTTGAATTGCTTGCTGATAGTGTCTGTAGGATTGAACAGACCTTTCATGCCTTCAACCAAGCCAGCGTTAGCAGCTGGGTTCACGGTAGCGTAACGGGGTGACATCACGGCTGCGTTCTCGTTCAGCTTCTGCTGGGCTTGGAGCAAGACCAAAGAAGTAGAAGGAGTGGTGCCAGGAGTACCAACGGTGTTACCGATGGTTTTGTACGCATTGGCCACGTCTGCATCAATAGAAGATGCCAACTGGCTGATACGAGGCTTCAACACACGCTCTGCGAAGTCATCCAATTGCATGGTCAATTCAGCAGATGTGAAGTTGACACCGATGTGCTTTTGGCTGGCAACGGTCAAAGTGGTGAACTGCTCGTTGTCGTCTTGCACTTGCAAGGCGGCGCCGTCAGTTACCAAAGCGCGGTCGGGTAAACGGATACGCAGTGTAGAACCAATCTTTGCGCCTTCAACAGCGAAAGAATCGTCATACTGGCGGTTCACGTTACGGGTAAGAACAAGGTTGTTTTCCAAGATTTCCAGCGACTTGCGGGTAATCATGTCAATCGTCAGAATAGTATTAGACATTTCAGTCCTTTCAAAAAAGTCAAAGTTTTAGCGGGTCTGTGCTTGTTGCTTCTTAATCTGCCTTGCACGTTCAGCTTCAATCCACTGCGAGGCCGTCATGCTCTTGATAGAGCGAGGGTCTGTAGTGTCTAAAACTGCTGCTCCAGCGGAGCGTGCAGTGACAGGAGAAATCGGCGCGGGCGCAGATGTTGTTTTCTTGATCGGGGGCGCTGATGCCAATTTGGCCTCAATTCTCCCAATCTCTTTCGCCTGACTGAGTGGCGTCATGCGTGAGATGCGATCTGCTTCTTTTGGATTTGAGCCAAGGTAGTACGCTAACTCAGGCCCAATGTCCGAAGACTGGATCGTTTCAGCCATCACGTTTGTGATTGGTAGCTTGGGGTTGTAGGCGACTTGTTCAAAGTCATCGTACTTGTCCCGTGCTGCTTCTTCACGCTCTTGATAGCTTTCGAGAACGGCTGATTGCTGCTTGGCTGCTTCACGTTTGGCCAATAGTTCTTCAGCTTTCTGATAGGCCATTGCTTCCGCATAGGCTTCAGGGCTTTCAAACTGGTCAACGGACGCAGTTGGTGCAGCTCTCACGATTTGCGATTCCGCAGACCGATTTGCTTGCTCTCTTTCCCACTTACGTTGCTCTCTTGCGAGGCGTTTGCCGATCATCGCGTCAATTTCAGCCTGGGAGTACTTCTTTTCCTCTGTGGCCTGATCAACTTGGTTCTCAGCGACTTCCGGCGTACTTTCAGCAACTTCAGGTGTGGCCGTCACATCCGTGGTTGGCGCGGAGTCTACTTCCGCTAGGGCTTGGACTTCTTCAGTCATTTTTTATGAATCCTAAGATTCCTCGGTCTACTGGGCCGATACAGTTGTTTTAATCTTACACCAAATTTTTGTGTTTGTGTTTACAAATAACTTGTGTAAATTTCTTGCAGATCGCTGATGGAGCCAGCAGCGTCAATTTTTGACTCAAGGGTTGTTGCCAAGGTGCGAGCCGCAAGGCGTTGTTCGGAAATTTGTGATGGCACGCTTTTTTGGCTTGTGCTATCCAAAGAACGAATGATGTACCAATCCGTTTTGCTAAGTGCGCCAGCTAAATCCGCAGCCACTAATTTTTTTAAGTTGTCTTTGACAACATTGATTTCAAATGCTGTGCCATTTTGTTCAAAAAATCGATTCATGTTAAATCCTTATTTTCATTAATTTAAACTGCGACTGACTTCATACCAAGCAACACCAATTCTTCGCAAAACCAAAGTATCGTTTACTGAAGAAGTAAAATTTACATTGCCATCTAAATAAGCATTACTTCTGTTAATTGTTGTGTTGGAATCAGCAAAATTTAATGTAAGCACTTGACCATCGTAGCCATCATCAAAATTGGTAATAGTTGTGGCTGATGCGTTAGCAACATACATTACTGTAGTATTTTTTACGCTAGGGCTTGTGTCTCCTGCGTTGTATATCAACCCAAAACTTCCACTCATTTGCAAGTAGTTGGGTTGCACATTTACAAGATTATTTGATTCTACGGTAACGATGTTAGTAGTACCTGCACCAGCACCGTTTTCTACACCCCATTGCGATACATTAGTGGCTACTAGTGTGCTTTCTAAAACAAATGTATTGCCAACAATTGTTCCTGAATTATTAGTTTCTTTAATGTAAACACAACGTGTAGTGTCGGTTGCATCATTTGGGTCAACAATAGTGTTCCCACTTATCGTAAAACTTTCGTTATACAAATCTATTAAAATACCTACTACTTTAGGTCTTCTTATGGTGTTACCAGAAATAGTTAAATTTCTAGTTGCATAACATCTAATTGCACCCTCCCCTGTACTACCCGATGTTCCATGCCCAACAATAACATTTCCAACTATTGAAATGTTTGTTGCGTAATCTAGTATAGGAAGCGTACCATTTACAACTATTGCTGCACCAACAGATAGTGAGTTATCATTAATATAGTTTCCAGAAACCACAATGTTTTTTGGTGCAATAGTTCTAACAGCGCCAACGTCACGATCGGTAAGTTTAATTCCAAGTTTGCAGTTGTGAACCATGTTATTGGAAATTACAATGGTGTCTCCACCATGTGTGTCAATCCCTGTCCATACTGTTACATCTTCAACAATATTCCCAGTAATTTCGTTAAAAAATGGAATTGGATCAGAAATTACACTGCCTTCGCTACTGCTAATGGAAATGCCGTAGGCGTTACTACTAGCACCCGGAGTAATCTGACCAACATAGTTATTTGTAATTTGAAACCGATTGCAACTTAGTATTTGAATTCCTGTATATCCACATTCAGTAATTCTGCAATCTGCAATTTTTCCAATATTGTTATATTTGCAGTCAATGCCTTGACCAGCAAACTCTGTGATAAATAAATCTTGGAGTGTTGGGCCTGTAATATAAGTAGGCGCAGATGGAGTGTTATCTGTGCCATAGCACTTAACGCCAATGCTGTTGCCGTTGTAACTTGCGTTGCTAGGGCCAATCAATTTAAAGCCAAACAACTTAACATTTGATCCTAAATTTAACGCAGCAATATTTCCTGCGGAACTAAAATCTAGCGTTGCACCATAGCCAATAACAGTTGTGTTAGATGGGATAGTAAGCGCAGAATTAATTTTGTAAGTTCCAAGTGGAATTTCTAAAACACTGCCAGATGCTGCGGTAAGCGCAAGCCCAAACGCAGTAGCGTCATTTGCTATTCCATCACCAACAGCGCCATAGTCTTTAACATTTACTGGCGATCCAGTAATCATTGAATAAGAAACTTTGGTCAAAGACATGTTCTATCCTTTATTATGCGTTTACGCTTCTTGAAACTTCGTACCACAAGCCACCATTTTGAATTAATGTAAGCGTATCGTTTGCGGTTGATGTAAAGTTTAGACCGCCAAAAAGATACGCATTGTTCCGCGTAACGGTTGTATTTGCATCGTTGAAAATCAACGTAAGTATTTGCCCAGTAACAGCGTTTGTAAAGTTTGTAATTGATGTTGGGCTTGAATTTGAAATAAGCATGTGAGACACACCCAACACCGAAGGAGTTGTAGTGCCTGCTGTGTATGTAGCAACTCGATAAACTTGACCGGCGGTATTAGTGCCGTTTGTGGTTATGCCTGTTGAGTTGTATGTAGAAGTTAAGCCACCAGTTGAATCCGTAATGCCTTTACCAGACGTACCAAAGATTAAATTACCCGTGCTTAAAGTTTGATCACCAGTAAATGACTGCGCCGCATCGGTACGAGCAGCCGTAAAGTTAGCATTCGGAACCGTCATTACGCGAGTGGAAGCAGCCGCTGGCCCAGTAACTTGCAAAATACCAGTTGTTGCATTTGCACGAATATTCCGAACAGTCAAATCGTTAGTTGCAACTTGTTCTGTTATGCCGCCCTGAACAATAGGCAAAACTTCAGTGCCCGCAAGTGGGGTAGTGGCGGCTGGTAATGCGGATATTTTCGTGTTGGCCATAACCAATCCTTATCAGTTGTACAAGATCTCAATGAGAGAGGTAAGAGGAGGAGCTTCACTAAATGTTAACGTGGTGCTAACAACAGAGTATGTATTCTTATTCTGATATACGCCATTAATGTACACACCGATTACGTTTCCTGTAACGGCATACGCAACAGTGCTTCCGTTTCCAGTGTAATTTGCCGCAGATGTTGCGCCAAATCCAAAAATATTGTCGTAAGTGGCAATTAATACATCATTTGAGTCTGTTAAAACAAACTTATAGGGCGCTGCTGTAATCCAAATTTCACCGCCATCAGGCACTCGGCCTGCTGCGTCTAAAATAATTGGGTTTGTACGAGCGACAGTCCCCGCGCTAGTTGTATAGCTGGTTAAAGGGGTTGTAGTCCCCGCCGCATAGGTGTACAGCTTGCCGCCAGTCAGAACTGCGCCAGTGTTGGTAAAGAACTGGGCCGCAACGCCGCCCACAGGGGAGAGAAAGACGGCCATTTCGAGTCCTTATTCGTAGACGACAGTGTATTCGATGGTGTTGGCAATGTCGATGTATAGACCGTTGCTGAACCAGATGCCAGCAGGAAAACTCAAGTATTGACCGCCTGCTGCGGGGGTCACAGTCGCCGCGATCTTGGGATCGCTGGTGCTGGCTGTTGCGCTGTCGTACAGAGCAAAAGTGCCACTTGAAGTGCTAGAGACAAACACGCCATACAGCTTGCCGCCGCCAACTTTGATTTGCGCGTCAGCCGCGCCTTGATATTTGTTAGCCATGATATGTCCTTACGCCAAGAATTTCAATTTGTACAAAGTGCGAAGATAAATCTCAACGATATTATCTATCAATTGCTGAAGCGATGAGTCAGATTTATCACACACATCGTATCTTGCGGCCTCAATTTCAGCAAGTGAGTCTTGCAAAAATTCAATCACATTGGCCGTTTTCTTGGCCGAATGCAGGGTGATGGGGCCAATCAGGCCGTACCGGCCTTGGTAGGCTTCAGCAAAGTCGTCAGCCGCGCCAATGATGCGGTCATAAAAGATGTTGAGTGCCACATGCTTGCTGTAACTGCGGGTGTTCAGGTGAACACTGTGCGTGACATCACGGGCTAGGAATAAGATTCCGATAAAGTCTGCGGCTTTCATTGTGGCATTCCTTGTGGGGGCATCATTTGTTCAGGTGGCATCATTTCTTGTTCTGGAGCCATCATTTCTTGCTCTGGATTCTCATCGCGAATCATTGGAACCATCGCCATTTGCGACTCCATGGCCGCCGCGACAACACCCATGGCGATGTCTTGAATCTGTTCTTCAGTCATACCGGCCTGAACCGCAGCAATACGCTTGGTTTCAGCATCATATGCCTTGATCTGAGCCTCAAAGTCCTTGCGCTCCAAGTCCTGCATCTCGATTGATTTGCCGACATTTTGGATCATCTGGTGCATCTGCTCCATCTCAGCGCCCATGGCCTGAATCTGTTGCTGCGCCGCCTGCAAGGCTGGATCGTCATTGTCATCTGACAAGAACTTGGGATCAATGGTCTTGGCAAAGCGTTTGGCCATCTCTTGTGCGCCAGGCCAGTCCATGTTCTTGACGAACAAGTCACCAGCCACAGACCACAATTGTGGGTTGCCTTGCAACAGCTGCGCCATGGCTTCCAATGCCGCTTGGCGCTTGGTTGCGTAGCCTGGGCCAGTTGTGGCCACCACATCGTACTTGCCAACGCCTGGATTGTAAATCTTCTCAATCACAATACCCTGCTCATTGACAATCTTGTTGACGGGTTGAGGTTGATCAGGATTGATCTTGATCATCTTCGTTTCGCCGTCTTCACCAATGATGCGGGCAATGCGCTGAGTGTCGTAAATCTTGGGGATTAAGTCCACCAACTGACGAGCCACATGGCGCACGGCACGGGTCAAGTTGTCACCATAGTGGTAAGTACCTACATCGCCTTCACGTTGGCGGGCCAGAATGGCTTTACCAGAGCGCTCGTTAGAACCCATGCCGAGTGATGCGTTATATTGGCCAGTTGTGGACTTAATGTCCTCAGATGCGCCAGCCTTGGCTTGCAATAGGCCCGTGGAGGCCATTGGCGGCTGCGCACGCTGGGGTAGTGGCAAGACTGCACCTTGGCCGTCTGTAACATCTGGATTGACTTCCAGATAAGGCCAGTTGTTTGTGTTGGCTGTTTTCCACTTGTCTTCGTAGCCCTCAAACTGACCACCGTAGCCAATGAACGGCGCCTTGGGCGCCAGTGCCAACATCTCAGCTTCTTGAGACACCCAGTAGTTGTACATGCGCTGGGCATCTTTGGCGTTTCGCACTAAGCCAGAAATGTAAATACGGCCATCAACCTCAAACTCGTTGCCAACAACACGGATCACGGGAATCCATTTGCCAGCCCATTCTTTTTGTTCAAGGATTTCATAGCCGTTGATCTTGCAGTACATCACCCGTGGGCGCTCAGACATGCGTGATTTGACAGGCTTGCCAAACATTTCCTTGAGCATCTTGTCCTCTGGCGTGCCTTCAAAGGCCGACTGGTTGCCAGGGTACAAATTCAGCTTGGTTTTGTCGTAGTCAATGTAGTAATAACTAGCGATACGCACTGTGTCTTCATTGAGCCAGTTGCTGATCGACTGGTCACCTACACCGAGGGACTGCAATGTAGAGATAGGCGCAGCATCTGGGTACTGGCGCTCGTATTCTGCTTTTGTCAGGTCTTCGGTGATGAAGCAATACTTGGCGTCTGCACCAGTTGGGTCTTGGATCAGCGGATCCATGTAGACCGAGAAGCTGTTGCGGATACGGCCAATCTTGATGTCCTGATCGAATGTGTTCTCGTCACAGTATTCGGTCATCAGGGTGATGTAGCCTTCACCGTAGGACACCTGATTCTCGCAGGCCGTGTCATAGGCCACATCAGCGTCAGAAATGTACTCAATGTGGCGAATCATGCCGTTGAAAATGTCGGCTACTTCCACATCAGCGTTGTCATCGACTGGGATGACCTTGGCGCCTGGGCGATTCTGGCGCATGTCATTTGTCACTTGACGAACGTGCTGCGGCAGTTTGTTGATTGTCAGGGTCGGACGTGCGTTGATCGTTTGACCCTGCACCGCACCGCGAGTGGCCAAAACGTCAGCAGGCCACTGCCAATGGTTGTCGGGTGAGCCTGCGTAGAAACGCAGATCGTCAATTTCATCCTCACGGCTTTCAGCCAGTGCAGAGACAGCCATGTCCAGTCGCGCACGGGCGACTGTCAATATGTCTGAATCACTCTTTGCAGGCTTACCGCCAGCAGCCACATTAGCGGCTGCGACTATTCCGGTTGGATCATTCATTCCAAAACCCCTAAAATATGAGGCTCACGCATGACGACATACTCTTTGCCGTCTTGCTTAAATTCTTGCCCTACGCCAAAGTATACATGGTCACCCACCTTGATGTCCAAACATTTTGGGCCAACAGCAATGGCAATGCCAGTTTCAGTCTGTGAATTCTGTGGCAAAACAAACAGCGGGTGCTTCTCAACATCGCGCTCAATGATAATGCAGTCTTGCAGTGCTTTCATTTTTTCTTTGCCATTGGTTTTTGCGCTTCGCGCTTGACTGAGTAGGCGATGGCCACGGCTTGCTTGACTGGTTTGCCTGCGGCGACTTCGGCCTTTACATTCTTGCGGAAGGCTTCGGGTGATTTTGATTTAACCAGTGGCATTTAAGTCTCCGTGTGAAAAATAGCGTAGTTCAAGTGAATGGCTTCACTGTACGCATTGTTGGTCACGTTCTTGATCTCAACCGTAAACGAGCCATTGCTGACAGCCACAATGAACACGTTGTACGCACCCAATGTACCGCCAGAGGCCACGCTGATCACCACCACATCTTTGGTGCTGACGGTGCTGCAATTGACCACAAACACCGCATTGGCGCTAGGGGCCATCTGAGCATTGGCCGTGATGATCTGGCCAGAAGGCGTGTTAATCGTGACCGCAGTGGTTTTGTTGTTAGTCTGGGTTACGGTGTCGTAAGCGCCAGCTGCATAACCAATTGTGCCAGTGGTGGCAATGTTGGTAGCCTGAACAATATCCGCACCAATGATGTTTTGGTCTTCGTATGCAACGCCAATTGGCTTGGTATTTGCCATGATTATTTCTTCTTCGCAGTTTTAGCCGACTCTTTAAAGTCTTTGGCGGTTGGGGCGTTTTTACTGCCAGGCTTGTTCATCTTCTCGCCAGAACCAGCTTTGATGCGTGCTTGTTTGGCGTGAATGTTCGCGTAGAGTCCAGGTTTAGTGGCCATGATTTAACACTTCCATCGTTTGAGAGCTGCTTTAGCTCGTTCGCCATCCTTGGCGTTGGCTGCCACTGCACCCATACGGGCGCAGAATGAATCTTTTCGGCCTTGATCAGCCTTAGTCTTGGGGTTAGGTGCTGGCGCCTTCAGATTAGAGCCAGTCTCGCGGTTGTACTTCTCACGCCCTTTGGCGGTCAAGCCAGCACCCTTGGACACCGGCAACTTTTCGCCACGGCCAACGCTGAGAGAGACATTTTTTTTGGTAGCCATAGTTATGATCCCATCCAAGAAGTTGCTACAGCGCCACGGTCAGAATATGCGCGGGTTCTTTCCTTCGCAGTATATTCCCTATGAGCCACAGGAAACGCAAATGTAACGCATATTGCGTCAGCTGCGTCAGGACTAGCCAAACCTCTGGCCTTCATGTCCTTCTTTGACTCCAAAAATATAGTGCCCCTCGAATCTGGCTTGATCATAGGCGAAACCAAATCAGTTTTCAAGAACCTATCTTTGGGAATGCTAGCAGAGCGCAGCCATTCCTTCATTTTGCCCCACATCTCTGCGCGTTTATTGCCATACATGATGGGGTTGGCCGACTTATTGCCAAAGTTGACACCCTTGATCTTGTACCGCTGCTCTTTCAGGCGGTCAACAATGCCGGCGCCAAGCCCACCTTCGTCAATGACTACTAGTGTTGGGCTGAATTCCTCGATGGCCTCAATGATGTGGCCAACCACGGTCATCGTGTCATCACCTCGATGGCGGTCAATCCTCACAATGTCGCGCCCTTGTCTGATGGCAATGACGGTGGCGTCAGCGCCAAAGCGTGCAGGGTCAACTCCAATGATGATTGGCGCCGTCTGATCCTTGTATTTGGGCCTGCTCATGGCCTCATCCACAATGTCTGCCGGAATAAACTGGTCATCACCCTCAGATGGGAACATGCCATAGACCTCAACGTGTGCTTGTGAGCTGTCGGGGCCGTATTCGTCAATAATGTTTTGGTAAACCTGTTTATCTGTGCCTTCCACGGTGCGTGCGTCCACC